>ERZ780052.6-NODE-6-length-228459-cov-14.634674_pt1 | contig 228459 bp, 193 predicted proteins | sample MGYA00511845_ERZ780052 | MGnify/ENA primary metagenome ERZ780052 (study PRJEB29588, sample SAMEA1970897) | human gut metagenome | biome: human gut; feature: human-associated habitat; material: faeces | place: Denmark | collected 2008/2010 ...
GGCGGCGGCGCCACCTAGTCTTTTAACCGCTTGGCCTGTAGCGCCTCCCGCCACTTCCGCTGCACCAACAGTTACCGCCGCCGCCGTACCGGTAATGACTACAGTGGCTTCCATGTATTTACCGGTTGCAGAATCAACGACCGCATATTTAGTACTGTTAGACGCGGTGTCAGTGTAAGACAGTAAATTGACTTGTTTACCCCCAGCATCCTTGACATCCGCAGCAGCAATTGCTGTACCATCAGCAGCCGTCAGTTTCGCCGCGCTGAAATCCGCCATGCCGGACACGGTAAATCCTTTCAGATTCAAAGTGGTACTGTCGATTTGTTGCAAGCCAATGCTGATCGTCTGGTTATCATTGGCACCAATCTGAATCTTCATCGAATCGTTTTTCGACAGCACGTTCACACCGTTGAACTGGGTCTGACCAGATACACGGTCAATTTCATCAAGACGGGATTTGATTTCGTCCTGAATAGAAGACAGGTCGGAATCAGAGTTCGTGCCGGTAGAGGCCTGAACGGTCAGTTCACGAATACGCTGCAAGTTGTTGTTAATCTCTGACAGCGCGCCTTCAGCCGTCTGCGCCAGAGAAATACCGTCGTTGGCGTTACGTGCGGCCTGAGTCAGACCTTTGATGTTAGAAGTAAAGCGGTTAGCAATCGCCTGGCCCGCGGCGTCATCTTTAGCGCTGTTAATACGCAGACCAGAAGAGAGGCGCTCGATAGAAGTCGACAGCGCAGACTGGTTTTTGTTGATGTTGTTCTGAGTGATCAGCGAGAGGCTGTTGGTATTAATGACTTGTGCCATAATTCATTTTCCTGTTTTCAAGTCTACGGTTTAAGTATTGGGCTTCCACCCTTCGGCTTCGTCGCCGTCAACCCTGTTATCGTCTGGTCACTCACAACCTTTAGAATTTTTTTCTAGCGGTCGAAATACTCCCCTTCCTCGTTGCTGTTCGTGCCATTAAGGCAAAAAATAAATCGTAAACTTTACCCCGCTTACGCCGATAACCCCGGTATTCGTTCTATACACGTCGCATGATTAAGGAAACTATATGGCTAGTATTTCAACGCTTGGGGTTGGGTCGGGGCTGGACTTAAGCAGCATCCTTGACAGTCTGGAGGCGGCAGAAAAATCTACCCTGACGCCGATATCAAAACAGCAAAGCTCTTACACCGCGAAACTGAGCGCCTACGGGACGCTGAAAAGTGCACTAGAGAGTTTCCAGACAGCCAACACAGCACTGAATAAAGCCGATTTATTTACCGCCACCTCAACCACCAGCAGTTCATCGGCTTTCAGCGCCACCACCACGGGCAGCGCGATTGCTGGGAAATACACCATTAGCGTTAGCCAACTGGCGCAGGCACAGACGCTGACAACAAAAAATAGTCAAAAAGACAGTAAAGCCGCCATCGCCACCAGCGATAGCGTACTGACCATCCAACAAGGCGGCGGTAAAGATCCGGTCACGATTGATATCAGCGCGGGTAACTCGTCACTTTCCGGCATTCGCGATGCCATTAACAACGCCAAAGCTGGTGTCAGCGCCAGTATCATCAATGTGGGAAACGGCGAATATCGTCTGTCCATCACCGCTAACGATACGGGCAGCAATAACGCTATGAAACTTAGCGTCAGCGGCGACAGCGCCCTGGAAAGTTTTATGGGTTACAACGGAACGCCGGGTGATAGCAGCAATGGCATGATTGAAAGCGTCACCGCGCAAAACGCCAAACTGACAGTCAATAACGTTGAGATTGAAAACAGCAGTAACACTATCAGCGACTCACTGGAAGATATCACCCTCAACCTGAATGACGTCACCACCGGTAATCAGACACTGACCATCAGTAAAGACACATCCAAAGCTGAAAATGCGGTTAAAGCGTGGGTGGATGCCTATAACACATTGCAGGATACATTCAGCAGCTTAACCAAATACACCGCTGTCGATGCCGGAGCTGAAAGTCAGGACTCCAGTAATGGCGCATTACTCGGTGACTCCACACTGCGTACCATCCAGACTCAGCTTAAAACCTTGCTCGCCAATACTCACAGCAGTTCAAACTATAAAACGCTGGCACAGATTGGCATTACCAGCGATGCCAGTACCGGCAAGCTGGAAATCGCGACCGACAAACTGCAAACGGCGCTAAAAAATGATGCCGCTGGTATCGGTGAAATGTTTATAGGTGACGGCAAAAGTACTGGGGTAACCACCGGCATTAGTAACAACCTGACCAGTTGGCTCTCTTCCACCGGGATAATCCAGGCAGCAAAAGATGGCGTCAGCAAAACGCTGAATAATTTGACCGACCAGTACAACGCAGCCAGTGAACGTATCGATACCTTAATGACGCGCTATAAAGCCCAGTTCACCCAATTAGATGTGTTAATGAACTCGCTGAACTCCACTAGTAGCTATCTGACACAGCAGTTCGACACCTCAAATAGCAACTCGAAATAATCTTCAGGAGAGACTATGTACGCGGCAAAAGGCACCCAGGCCTATGCACAAATTGGCGTCGAAAGCGCCGTAATGAGCGCCAGCCAACAGCAGCTGGTCACCATGCTATTTGATGGAGTGCTGAGCGCACTGGTTAGAGCGCGCCTGTTTATGCAGGACAACAATCAGCAAGGCAAAGGCGTCTCTTTATCAAAAGCGATCAACATCATTGAGAACGGACTGCGGGTGAGTCTTGATGAAGAGAGCAAAGACGAATTAACCCAAAACTTGATTGCTCTTTATAGCTATATGGTCAGGCGCTTGCTGCAAGCCAATTTACGTAACGATGTCTCCGCAGTCGAAGAAGTGGAAGCATTAATGCGCAATATTGCCGATGCCTGGAAAGAGTCTTTACTCTCCCCTTCTTTGATTCAGGACCCAGTCTGATGAACAATGCACCGCATTTGTATTTCGCCTGGCAACAACTCGTCGAAAAAAGCCAGCTCATGTTACGCCTGGCAACGGAAGAACAATGGGACGAACTCATCGCCAGCGAAATGGCGTATGTGAATGCGGTGCAGGAGATCGCACACCTGACTGAAGAGGTTGCCCCGTCCACTACGATGCAGGAGCAGCTCCGCCCGATGCTGCGCCTGATTCTCGACAACGAAAGCAAGGTAAAACAGTTATTACAGATTCGGATGGATGAACTGGCGAAACTGGTCGGTCAGTCATCGGTGCAAAAATCGGTGTTAAGTGCCTATGGCGATCAGGGCGGCTTTGTGCTGGCTCCGCAGGATAACCTCTTTTGAATCTTAATGAGCCGATGGCTCGCGAATAATCCGATTACGGCTACGCTTCTAATATTCCCCTTGAATGGAGTCGAAGAATGCGTAATCCCACGCTGTTACAATGTTTTCACTGGTATTACCCGGAAGGCGGTAAGCTCTGGCCTGAACTGGCCGAGCGCGCAGACGGTTTTAATGATATTGGTATCAATATGGTCTGGTTGCCGCCCGCCTATAAAGGCGCATCGGGCGGCTATTCGGTCGGCTACGACTCCTATGATTTATTTGATCTAGGTGAGTTTGATCAGAAAGGCAGCATCCCTACTAAATATGGTGATAAAGCACAACTGCTGGCCGCCATTGACGCCCTGAAACGTAATGACATTGCGGTGCTGCTGGACGTGGTAGTCAACCACAAAATGGGCGCGGATGAAAAAGAAGCTATTCGCGTGCAGCGTGTAAATGCTGATGACCGTACGCAAATTGACGAAGAAATCATTGAGTGTGAAGGCTGGACGCGTTACACCTTCCCCGCTCGTGCCGGGCAATACTCGCAGTTTATCTGGGATTTCAAATGTTTTAGCGGTATCGACCATATCGAAAACCCTGATGAAGATGGCATTTTTAAAATTGTTAACGACTATACCGGAGAAGGCTGGAACGATCAGGTTGATGATGAACTCGGTAATTTCGATTATCTGATGGGGGAGAATATCGATTTTCGCAATCATGCCGTGACGGAAGAGATTAAATACTGGGCGCGCTGGGTGATGGAACAAACGCAATGCGACGGCTTTCGTCTTGATGCGGTCAAACATATTCCGGCATGGTTTTATAAAGAGTGGATCGAACACGTACAGGAAGTTGCGCCAAAGCCGTTGTTTATTGTGGCTGAATACTGGTCGCATGAAGTCGATAAACTGCAAACGTATATTGATCAGGTGGAAGGCAAAACCATGCTGTTTGATGCGCCGCTGCAGATGAAATTCCATGAAGCATCGCGCATGGGTCGCGACTACGACATGACGCAGATCTTCACTGGGACGCTGGTGGAAGCCGATCCTTTTCACGCCGTAACCCTCGTTGCCAACCACGACACCCAACCGTTGCAAGCCCTCGAAGCCCCCGTCGAACCGTGGTTTAAACCGCTGGCGTATGCCTTAATTTTGTTGCGGGAAAATGGCGTTCCTTCGGTGTTCTATCCGGACCTCTACGGTGCACATTACGAAGATGTCGGTGGTGACGGGCAAACCTATCCGATAGATATGCCAATAATCGAACAGCTTGATGAGTTAATTCTCGCCCGTCAGCGTTTCGCCCACGGTGTACAGACGTTATTTTTCGACCATCCGAACTGCATTGCCTTTAGCCGCAGTGGCACCGACGAATATCCCGGCTGCGTGGTGGTCATGTCGAACGGAGATGATGGCGAAAAAACCATTCATCTGGGAGAGAATTACGGCAATAAAACCTGGCGTGATTTTCTGGGGAACCGGCAAGAGAGCGTAGTGACAGACAAAAACGGCGAAGCGACCTTCTTTTGCAACGGCGGCAGCGTTAGCGTGTGGGTTATCGAAGAGGTGATTTGAATCCATCCCCGGCGGCAAGCCGGGGAGATTTCATTACGGCAGTGGCGTCGGTAACGGCGCTTTATCCAGCGCGGCGGCACACTCTGCCGTCGGGCGATCCACACGCTCCATCGTCATACCATCGTACTCAATGGTGTTACCGTCACGCTCAACCTCGTACAGCTCTCGTTTTACGGTAACGTTAGTGAGATCATCAGACATCAATGTCAACTTACCCGGCACGGCAATCACCCGCTGCCACTGACGGCAATCCAGGGTATCGCCCTCTTTAGTGACAATCAGGCTGCCTATCGCTTCCGGACTGACCAACGCACGTTGCGGCCCTTTGGTCTGCCAGTAGCCCGCCAGCCAGTCCGGCGCGGGGGTTTTCACGACATTGTTATAGTTTTCGACTTCGGCACAGCCCGCCAGCAACATGAGCGCGCCTGCAATTGCGAGTTTTTTCATCATTCGTCCTGCATGAGAAGAAAAGAGGATTGTGGCATTAAAGCCCTGATGTCGCCAGCCTTTCCAGGTTCAAAGAGAAATTTGATCTAACCATTATTTTTGTGAATTATTACCCCGAAAATAAATTTGCATGGTGTATGATTCGCGACTCTTGTTTCAAACCTTCTGAGTTCAGAGGCTACATTCATGTCATGGCAGCAATTCAAACACGCCTGGTTGATTAAATTCTGGGCGCCCATCCCCGCGGTCATCGCGGCGGGTATTCTCTCCACTTACTATTTTGGCATCACTGGCACCTTTTGGGCAGTCACGGGCGAATTTACCCGTTGGGGCGGTCAGCTCCTGCAGTTGTTCGGCGTCCATGCTGAAGAGTGGGGTTATTTTAAAATTATCCATCTGGAAGGATCGCCATTAACCCGCATCGACGGAATGATGATCCTCGGTATGTTTGGCGGCTGTTTTGCCGCAGCGCTGTGGGCCAACAATGTCAAACTGCGCATGCCGCGCAGCCGTATCCGCATTATGCAGGCCATCATTGGCGGTATTATCGCCGGTTTTGGCGCACGTCTGGCAATGGGCTGTAACCTGGCGGCGTTCTTTACCGGAATTCCACAGTTCTCGCTGCACGCCTGGTTCTTTGCCATCGCCACTGCCATTGGTTCATGGTTTGGCGCGCGCTTTACCCTTCTGCCCATCTTCCGTATTCCCGTGAAAATGCAGAAAGTTTCTGCTGCCTCACCGTTGACGCAAAAACCGGATCAGGCGCGGCGTCGTTTTCGTCTCGGGATGCTGGTCTTTTTCGGCATGCTGGGCTGGGCGCTGCTGACGGCGATGAACCAGCCCAAACTGGGGCTGGCAATGCTGTTTGGCGTCGGCTTTGGTTTACTGATTGAACGTGCGCAAATCTGCTTTACTTCGGCGTTCCGCGATATGTGGATCACCGGACGTACCCATATGGCGAAAGCAATCATTATCGGTATGGCGGTAAGTGCCATCGGGATCTTCAGTTACGTACAGTTAGGCGTTGAACCCAAAATCATGTGGGCGGGACCAAACGCGGTAATTGGTGGTTTACTGTTTGGTTTTGGCATCGTGCTGGCAGGCGGCTGCGAAACCGGCTGGATGTACCGCGCGGTAGAAGGCCAGGTGCACTACTGGTGGGTCGGTCTGGGCAACGTGATCGGATCAACGATTCTGGCGTATTATTGGGATGATTTCGCTCCGGCGCTGGCCACCGACTGGGACAAAATCAACCTGCTGAAAACCTATGGCCCGATGGGCGGCCTGCTGGTGACATATTTGCTGTTGTTTGCAGCTCTAATGTTGATTATCGGCTGGGAAAAACGCTTCTTCCGCCGTGCGGCACCGCAGATTGCTAAGGAGATCGCATGAAAAATATCGTTCCTGATTACCGTCTTGATATGGTGGGTGAACCCTGTCCTTATCCGGCAGTCGCAACCCTTGAGGCGATGCTGCAGTTAAAAAAAGGGGAGATCCTGGAAGTGGTGAGCGACTGTCCGCAGTCGATCAATAATATTCCACTGGATGCGCGTAATCACGGCTATACGGTGCTGGATATTCAGCAAGACGGGCCGACCATTCGTTATTTAATTCAGAAGTAATCCCTCATTCCCGCTGTGGCCCACAGCGGGAACATCGTTACCTCTCTATCACATAGATTTTACCCGCCCTCTCTCCTATTCTTTTCAGTGTGACCTCAGGAGGTTTCTATGTGTGGACGCTTTGCCTAATCCCAAACGCGTGAAGATTACCTTGCGCTTCTCGCGGAAGATATTGAACGCGATATTCCCTACGATCCCGAACCTATTGGCAGATACAACGTCGCGCCGGGAACCAAAGTCCTTCTGCTCAGTGAACGTGATGAACACCTTCATCTGGATCCGGTTTTCTGGGGATATGCTCCCGGATGGTGGGATAAACCGCCGCTGATTAACGCCCGCGTAGAAACTGCCGCAACCAGTCACATGTTTAAACCGCTCTGGCAACATGGTCGGGCAATCTGTTTTGCCGATGGCTGGTTTGAGTGGAAAAAAGAAGGCGACAAAAAGCAGCCTTATTTTATCTATCGTGCTGACGGAAAACCTGTTTTTATGGCCGCGATAGGAAGCACACCATTTGAGCGTGGTGACGAAGCCGGAAGAAGTTTTTGTAAGCCCGCTCAGGGTCTTTCAGTGACTGTTGCAATGGCTGTGAGGGCGAATCTTTAAGCCATTGCGTTTCAGTGGCATTTTTCCACTCAACCAACCAGGAAGCCATTTTCCCGTAAGGGATGTATTTATTACCGGCCTCATGATTCTCATTCTGAAGCGCCAGAGCACGATTGAAAACGAAACGACATGCGCCTGCGAAGCGCCTCATTTCACGCTCCTGTTGACCACCTGGTCTTAACCGGAATTTGAATGCCTGTAGTCGTTTCATGGGCCAAATCATACTTTGGCCTATGAAAAAAGAAACCGATATCCGACGCGGAAGGCATTGTGTTTTCCTGAAGCATGTTCACCTGGTCTTCGTTACTAAATACCGACGTCAGATTTTTGACCATGACGCGACAGAAAAACTACGCACTTACTTTTCAAATGTATGTGCTGATTTTGAAGCTGAACGGGTTGAAATGGATGGCGGACCAGATCACGTCCATTTGTTAATTAACTATCCTCCCAAACTGGCGATATCCAGTCTGGTAAACAGCCTCAAAGGCGTATCGAGTAGGTTACTGCGACGAGATCGACCAGATATTGCAGTCAGGTATTACGACAAAGGCGTTTTGTGGAGTCCTGGCTATTTTGTCAGTAGCTGCATCTTAACGTATCAACTAGATTTAATAACAACGATATCCGTACCTAACCGGATATCTAATGTCATAAGCATCCCTTTAATTATCCCCTCAACCTCTTGTAACTTTCCCACTTTTGAGCTCCACATAGTCCAAACGCCGGATGCAAAAAAATCACACGTGCATTTCTGAAATTGTGATGAAGGAAGATAGTATCAATTATATGTGCTTATAAACGTCCCCGATTAGCGCAGAAGTCACCGGATTGTTCAGGCTCCAATAGGTTGAGTATGCCGTATTTATTTTCCAAAATAAAAATCGATGCTGTTGCTCCTTCATAAAATACTTTTACTCTCTGGACGCTTTTCTTAGCTCTCTTGGTGTTATCTTAAAACGATTATGGAACCTTTCAGTAAAACGAGAAGGACACTTGTAACCATTTTCCCTGGCAATCTCGCTGATGGGTTTTACTGTCGTTTGTATAGCAGACAACGCATTATTTAACCTCACGTCGTCCAATATACTTTGAAAACTTACTCCCTCGCTTGCCAGACGGCGATGCAATGTGGAAACAGAAATGTAGAGATATCTCGCTACCTTGTTTGCTGTCCATTTTGTTCCAGGTTCGGATAGCATTAGGTTATAACAACGACTTATTAATGATTGTTTACTATCTGATAAAAGTAAACAATTAACATGATGTGCTCCTAATGAAAGTAGAACGCCCATTGCTAAGTGTTCCTGAATTTGCGTTGAGAAGCCTCGGGAAATAGATGTTTTTAGTTGCTCCCAACAATATATTAACTCGGGGTTCTGAGGTAAGCAGAAACCTGTCGTGTTACGAATTTGATCAGTTATCGCATAAAATTTTTGAAACTTTTCAATTAGATCAATGGGATAATAAAGCATTTCTGCAAGATAAAGACCTGCTTCTGGATAATTCGCAATATAAAATTCATATCCACAGGGAAATAATATTATCTGATTATTATCAACAGTTAGACTATGCGTCTCCCAATTGATAACTTTTTTTCCCTGACGGATACGACATAAAGCTGGCATAAGAGGCTTAACCCTGTGAATCTCATGATGTTTATGCATCCGTATTTCTTCAATCTTTAGGTTAGTCTTATCTTTTGCCAGCATACTCTTACCCTACTTTATCTCATAAACTGGTGTTATCTCAGCGGTTGCAATTTTATTGGCATTAAGCATATAACCAACTAACGCTCCGCTGGAATTAGAATCCACAGGAATCTTATCAGTTTTTAGAGCCCATACTTTAAACTGGTAATGATGGGGTTTATCTCCTTTGGGAGGACATGCTCCACCAAATCCTGCATAACCAAAATCATTTCGGCCTTGAACAGCACCAGTCGGAAGTTTTGTACCATCACGTCTTCCTGCATCCGCGGGCAAATATGTTACAGTTGCTGGAATATTAGCAACAGTCCAGTGCCACCATCCACTGCCTGTAGGAGCATCTGGATCATACACAGTTACGGCAAAGCTTTTGGTGCCTTCAGGTGCACCAGACCAGGTTAATGAGGGCGATGTATTACCACCTTCACACCCAAATCCAGAAAATATATGAGGTGTTGTAAGTTGCTCTCCTGTTTTTATTTCATTACTAGTGACCTGAAATGCTGCGGCCTGCGCAGAAAATGTTATGAATGCCAATACACTTGAAACGATAAGTTTTTTCATAAAAACCTCATTGTTGTGACCTATCGTTATTTTATTTGATGTGCCTTGATCTCATTATGCATAAAGGCGCAATGATCGCGCAAATGCAATCATAATTATAAAGTTGCCCCGAACATTAGCCATAATATGCACAAATCAGATTCCTGTTATCTCAAGGATGATTATTTTTTAATGTGGTGCACTTCGTGACAACAAGTTAATGACTAACACACCGGCACAAATCAACATCATGCCTATGATAGCTGGCAGGTCCAGTCGTTGACCAAAAAATCCCCAGGAAAGCAAACTAATCAGAACGATACCGACTCCTGACCAGATAGCATAAGCAATCCCTGTAGGTATATAAGCCAGCGTCTGAGCTAATAACCAGAATGATGCACAATAGCAAATAATTGTGCCAACAGAGGGCCATAACCGTGTAAACCCCTCTGAAAACTTCATTAAGGTTGTACCAATGACCTCTGCAAGTATTGCGCCACCAAGATAAATATAAGGGTTCATAGCATATTCTTTCCTGTTCATACTGGAGAGAATTGTACTACAGTTTGAACACAACTCACCGTTTTCATCCTGGTGTATGTGTATCCAGGGGGCTCTGGCGTGGCAAGAGATAAAGGCAGGAACAATAATGATCAGAAGGAACCCCAGGCTAACGAATGAGTTCACTCTTCCTGGGAGCAAAGCGAAGACAAAACATGTTATCGCGTTTACGGATCGTGGATGGCAGAAAACTTTCAGAATCAGGTTTCCATTTTAAACCAGAAATTAAGTGAGTTTGTCCCATCCATGCCCCACGCGGTGAGATCGGATGTAATCAACAACAGGTTACAAAACCTACACCTGCATGCTCATCACTTCCTGATACGCCGCCACCAGCTTATTACGCACCTGAATCCCCATTTGCATTGAAACTGAGGCTTTTTGCATATCTGTCATCACATCGTTTAGCGCCACGCCGGGTTCACCGAGGGTGAATTTTTCTGCCTGCGTGCGGGCGGCTGTTTGTGTATCGCTTATGCGATCGAGCGCGGCGTGCAGCTGCCCGGCAAAACTAATGGTCGGTTGCGGCAGTGATTCCTGCGCACGCGCACTCATCGCCGTAGCCTGTAACTGGCTGATAACCCCTTCAATCCCCTGTATCGCTGACATTTTCGTCTCCCGGATAATTTCTGGTAGCAAAGCCTACCAGTAAGTCAATAAGACAAAGGCGCTAAATAGCAACAAAAAAACGGGTTTATTGGCGGATAGAAAAAAACGAAAGCACAAATAATGGGAGCGTCAATTTTTCGAGTTTGCTGACCCGGGAGTGAGTCTTGTTCCACTTTGCCAATAACGCCGTCCATAATCAGCCACGAGGTGCGCGATGAATGCGACTGCAGCCCAGACAAAATCTCTTGAGTGGCTTAATCGCCTGCGTGCGAATCCGAAAATTCCATTGATTGTTACCGGTTCCGCGGCAGTGGCGGTCATGGTCGCACTGATCCTGTGGGCGAAAGCCCCCGACTACCGCACATTATTCAGCAATCTTTCCGATCAGGATGGTGGCGCAATTGTCAGCCAACTGACGCAAATGAATATTCCTTACCGCTTCAGCGAAGCCAGCGGCGCTATTGAGGTTCCGGCAGATAAAGTTCACGAACTGCGCCTGCGCCTGGCGCAACAAGGTTTGCCCAAAGGCGGCGCGGTCGGTTTCGAACTGCTCGATCAGGAAAAGTTTGGTATCAGCCAGTTCAGCGAACAGGTGAATTATCAGCGGGCGCTGGAAGGCGAGCTTTCTCGTACCATCGAAACTATAGGCCCGGTAAAAGGGGCGCGCGTACATCTGGCAATGCCGAAACCGTCTTTATTCGTCCGTGAACAAAAATCCCCTTCTGCATCGGTGACGGTAAATCTGTTACCCGGCCGCGCACTCGATGAAGGGCAAATTAGCGCTATTGTACATCTGGTTTCCAGCGCGGTTGCTGGTCTGCCGCCAGGAAACGTCACGCTGGTGGATCAGGGCGGGCATCTGTTAACCCAGTCCAATACCAGCGGGCGCGATCTTAATGACGCTCAGTTGAAATATGCCAGCGATGTCGAAGGCCGTATTCAGCGGCGTATTGAAGCGATCCTGTCGCCTATTGTTGGTAACGGTAATATTCACGCCCAGGTCACGGCGCAACTGGACTTCGCCAGTAAAGAACAAACGGAAGAACAGTATCGCCCTAACGGTGATGAATCTCATGCGGCGCTTCGTTCACGCCAGCTTAATGAGAGCGAGCAAAGCGGTTCCGGTTATCCGGGCGGCGTACCGGGGGCGTTGTCGAATCAACCGGCACCTGCGAATAACGCACCAATCAGCACGCCTCCGGCAAATCAAAATAACCGCCAGCAGCAGGCGAGCACCACCAGCAATAGTGGGCCGCGTAGCACACAGCGGAATGAAACCAGTAACTACGAAGTCGATCGCACCATTCGTCATACCAAAATGAACGTGGGCGATGTGCAACGTCTGTCAGTCGCGGTTGTGGTGAATTACAAAACCTTGCCAGACGGTAAACCATTGCCTCTCAGCAACGAACAGATGAAGCAAATTGAAGCTCTGACCCGCGAGGCGATGGGCTTTTCTGAAAAACGCGGTGATTCGCTCAATGTTGTTAACTCGCCGTTCAATAGCAGTGACGAAAGCGGCGGAGCACTGCCGTTCTGGCAACAGCAAGCGTTTATCGATCAGTTGCTGGCTGCCGGTCGCTGGTTGCTGGTACTGCTGGTGGCGTGGTTGCTGTGGCGGAAAGCGGTACGCCCGCAGCTAACACGTCGCGCCCAGGCGGTGAAAGCTGTGCAGCAACAGGCGCAGGCCCGCGAGGAAGTGGAAGATGCGGTGGAAGTCCGTCTGAGCAAAGACGAACAACTCCAACAACGGCGCGCTAACCAACGACTGGGGGCAGAAGTCATGAGCCAGCGTATCCGTGAAATGTCTGATAACGATCCGCGCGTGGTGGCGCTGGTCATTCGCCAGTGGATAAATAACGATCATGAGTAACCTGACAGGCACCGATAAAAGCGTCATCCTGCTGATGACCATTGGCGAAGACCGGGCGGCAGAGGTGTTCAAGCACCTCTCCCAGCGCGAAGTGCAAACCCTGAGCGCTGCAATGGCGAACGTCACGCAGATCTCCAACAAGCAGCTAACCGATGTGCTGGCGGAGTTTGAGCAAGAAGCTGAACAGTTTGCCGCACTGAATATCAACGCCAACGATTATCTGCGTTCGGTATTGGTCAAAGCTCTGGGTGAAGAACGTGCCGCCAGCCTGCTGGAAGATATTCTCGAAACCCGCGATACCGCCAGCGGTATTGAAACGCTCAACTTTATGGAGCCGCAGAGCGCCGCCGATCTGATTCGCGATGAGCATCCGCAAATTATCGCCACCATTCTGGTGCATCTGAAGCGCGCCCAGGCCGCCGATATTCTGGCGTTGTTCGATGAACGTCTGCGCCACGACGTGATGTTGCGTATCGCCACCTTTGGCGGCGTGCAGCCAGCCGCGCTGGCGGAACTGACCGAAGTACTGAATGGCTTGCTCGACGGTCAGAATCTCAAGCGCAGCAAAATGGGCGGCGTGAGAACGGCAGCCGAAATTATCAACCTGATGAAAACGCAGCAGGAAGAAGCCGTTATTACCGCCGTGCGTGAATTCGACGGCGAGCTGGCGCAGAAAATCATCGACGAGATGTTCCTGTTCGAGAATCTGGTGGATGTCGATGATCGCAGCATTCAGCGTCTGTTGCAGGAAGTGGATTCCGAATCGCTGTTGATCGCGCTGAAAGGGGCCGAGCAGCCACTGCGCGAGAAATTCCTGCGCAATATGTCGCAGCGTGCCGCCGATATTCTGCGCGACGATCTCGCCAACCGTGGTCCGGTGCGTCTGTCGCAGGTGGAAAACGAACAGAAAGCGATTCTGCTGATTGTGCGCCGTCTTGCCGAAACTGGCGAGATGGTGATTGGCAGCGGCGAGGATACCTATGTCTGATAATCTGCCGTGGAAAACCTGGACGCCGGACGATCTCGCGCCACCACCGGCAGAGTTTGTGCCAATGGTCGAGTCGGAAGAAACCATTATTGAAGAGGCCGAACCCAGCCTTGAGCAGCAACTGGCGCAACTGCAAATGCAGGCCCACGAGCAGGGTTATCAGGCGGGGATTGCCGAAGGTCGCCAGCAAGGTCACGAACAGGGCTATCAGGAAGGACTGGCCCAGGGGCTGGAACAAGGTCTGGCAGAGGCGAAGGCTCAACAAGCGCCAATTCATGCCCGGATGCAGCAACTGGTCAGCGAATTTCAAACTACCCTTGATGCGCTTGATAGTGTGATAGCTTCGCGCCTGATGCAGATGGCGCTGGAGGCGGCACGTCAGGTGATCGGTCAGACGCCAACAGTGGATAACTCGGCACTGATCAAACAGATCCAACAGTTGTTGCAGCAAGAACCGTTATTCAGCGGTAAACCACAGCTGCGCGTGCACCCGGATGATCTGCAACGTGTGGATGATATGCTCGGCGCAACCTTAAGTTTGCATGGCTGGCGCTTGCGGGGCGATCCCACCCTCCATCCTGGCGGCTGTAAAGTCTCCGCCGATGAAGGCGATCTCGACGCCAGTGTCGCCACCCGCTGGCAAGAACTCTGCCGTCTGGCAGCACCAGGAGTAGTGTAATGACCACGCGCCTGACTCGCTGGCTAACCACGCTGGATAACTTTGAAGCCAAAATGGCGCAGTTGCCTGCGGTACGTCGCTATGGGCGATTAACCCGCGCTACCGGGCTGGTGCTGGAAGCCACCGGATTACAATTGCCGCTCGGCGCAACCTGTGTCATTGAGCGCCAGAACGGCAGCGAAACGCACGAAGTAGAAAGCGAAGTCGTTGGCTTTAACGGTCAACGGCTGTTTTTAATGCCGCTGGAGGAAGTGGAAGGTGTCCTGCCCGGCGCGCGTGTATATGCCAAAAACATTTCGGCAGAAGGGCTGCAAAGCGGCAAGCAGTTGCCGCTCGGTCCGGCGTTATTAGGTCGTGTTCTGGACGGTAGCGGTAAACCGCTCGATGGCCTGCCCTTCCCCGATACGACGGAAACCGGTGCGCTGATTACCCCGCCATTTAACCCGTTGCAACGTACACCGATTGAACATGTGCTGGACACCGGCGTGCGCCCAATCAATGCCCTGCTTACCGTCGGACGCGGGCAGCGTATGGGGCTGTTTGCCGGGTCCGGCGTTGGTAAAAGTGTGCTGTTGGGGATGATGGCCCGTTACACCCGCGCCGATGTCATTGTCGTGGGTTTGATTGGTGAACGAGGGCGCGAAGTAAAAGATTTTATTGAGAATATTCTCGGTGCCGAAGGACGTGCACGCTCCGTGGTGATTGCCGCTCCGGCGGATGTTTCTCCGCTCCTGCGAATGCAAGGTGCCGCCTATGCCACGCGCATTGCCGAAGATTTTCGCGATCGTGGTCAGCATGTGTTGCTGATTATGGACTCCCTCACCCGCTACGCGATGGCCCAGCGTGAAATTGCGCTGGCGATTGGCGAACCACCTGCCACTAAAGGTTATCCACCGTCGGTGTTTGCCAAATTACCGGCACTGGTCGAGCGTGCCGGTAATGGCATTAGCGGCGGCGGCTCGATTACCGCGTTTTATACCGTGCTCACCGAAGGCGATGACCAGCAGGACCCCATTGCTGACTCCGCGCGGGCCATCCTCGACGGTCACATTGTGCTGTCTCGCCGACTGGCGGAAGCCGGGCACTATCCGGCTATCGATATTGAAGCGTCGATCAGTCGCGCAATGACGGCGTTGATCAGTGAGCAACATTACGCGCGAGTGCGCACCTTCAAACAGCTGTTGTCGAGTTTTCAGCGTAACCGCGATCTGGTTAGCGTCGGCGCGTATGCCAAAGGCAGCGATCCGATGCTCGATAAAGCCATCGCCCTGTGGCCGCAGCTGGAGGGCTATTTGCAACAAGGCATTTTTGAACGCGCGGACTGGGAAGCGTCTCTCCAGGGGCTGGAGCGTATTTTCCCGACAGTGTCATAACCCAGGAGATAACGGCAGATGGCGGAACATGGTGCGCTGGCGACCCTGAAAGATCTGGCAGAAAAAGAGGTAGAGGATGCCGCTCGCCTGCTGGGTGAAATGCGTCGCGGATGTCAGCAGGCGGAAGAACAGCTCAAAATGCTGATCGATTATCAGAATGAATATCGCAATAACCTCAATAGCGATATGAGTGCCGGGATGACCAGCAACCGCTGGATCAACTATCAGCAGTTTATCCAGACGCTGGAAAAAGCCATTACTCAGCATCGCCAGCAACTTAATCAGTGGACACAGAAAGTTGACATTGCCCTGAACAGCTGGCGAGAAAAGAAACAACGTTTGCAGGCCTGGCAGACACTGCAGGAACGGCAATCCACGGCGGCACTGCTTGCAGAAAACCGCCTCGATCAGAAAAAGATGGATGAGTTCGCCCAGCGCGCCGCCATGAGGAAACCTGAATGATTCGCTTAGCGCCCTTAATTACCGCCGACGTTGACACCACCACATTGCCTGGCGGCAAAGCCAGCGATGCTGCACAAGATTTTCTCGCGTTGTTGAGCGAAGCATTAGCAGGCGAGACAACTACCGACAAAGCGGCCCCCCAGTTGCTGGTGGCAACAGATAAGCCCACGACAAAAGGCGAGCCGCTGATCAGCGATATTGTTTCCGACGCGCAACAAGCGGATTTACTGATCCCCGTGGATGAAACACTGCCTGTCATCAACGACGAACAATCCACATCAACACCGTTAACCACCGCTCAGACGATGACGTTGGCTGCGGTGGCTGACAAAAATACGACAAAAGACGAAAAAGCGGATGATCTTAATGAAGACGTCACCGCAAGCCTGAGCGCCCTTTTTGCGATGTTGCCGGGTTTTGACAATACGCCCAAAGTGACTGATGCACCGTCAACCGTGTTACCGGCAGAGAAACCAACGCTTTTCACAAAACTGACTTCTGCGCAACTCACAACAGCACAGCCTGATGACGCCCCCGGCACACCAGCTCAGCCATTAACACCGCTGGTAGCAGAAGCCCAGAGTAAAGCGGAAGTCATCAGCACACCTTCGCCGGTGACTGCTGCCGCCAGCCCGCTAATCACTCCACACCAGACACAGCCACTGCCCACCGTCGCCGCGCCTGTTTTGAGTGCACCGCTGGGTTCTCACGAATGGCAACAATCATTAAGCCAGCATATTTCGCTGTTCACCCGCCAGGGGCAACAAAGTGCAGAGTTGCGTCTGCACCCACAGGATTTAGGTGAAGTGCAAATTTCCCTCAAAGTGGATGATAACCAGGCGCAGATCCAGATGATTTCACCGCATCAGCACGTACGCGCAGCCCTGGAAGCAGCGCTGCCGGTACTGCGTACGCAGCTGGCCGAAAGTGGCATTCAGTTAGGGCAAAGCAACATTAGTGGCGAAAGCTTTAGTGGTCAGCAGCAGGCCGCTTCCCAGCAACAGCAAAGCCAACGCACAGCAAACCATGAACCTCTGACGGGGGAAGACGACGATACGCTTCCGGTTCCCGTCTCTTTACAAGGGCGTGTAACAGGCAACAGCGGCGTTGATATTTTCGCCTAACGTCAGAGGTAGCACCGTAATCCGCGTCTTTTCCCCGCTTTGTTGCGCTCAAGACGCAGGATAATTAGCCGATAAGCAGTAGCGACACAGGAAGACCGCAACACATGACTGATTACGCGATAAGCAAGAAAAGCAAGCGATCGCTTTGGATCCCGATTCTGGTATTCATTACCCTCGCGGCCTGTGCCAGCGCAGGTTACAGCTACTGGCATTCGCATCAGGTTGCCGCTGACGACAAAGCGCAGCAACGCGTCGTGCCCTCCCCGGTCTTCTATGCGCTGGATACCTTTACGGTCAATTTGGGCGATGCGGATCGCGTGCTTTATATCGGCATAACCCTGCGACTGAAAGATGAAGCAACCCGCTCGCGGCTGAGTGAGTATTTGCCGGAAGTCCGTAGTCGCTTGCTGTTACTGTTTTCACGTCAGGATGCTGCCGTACTGGCGACAGAAGAAGGCAAGAAAAACCTGATTGCCGAGATTAAAACCACACTTTCCACCCCGCTTGTTGCCGGGCAACCGAAACAGGATGTCACCGACGTGCTGTATACCGCTTTTATTCTGCGATAACGACATGGGCGATAGTATTCTTTCTCAAGCTGAAATTGATGCGCTGTTGAATGGTGACAGCGAAGTCAAAGACGAACCGACAGCCAGTGTTAGCGGCGAAAGTGACATTCGTCCGTACGATCCGAATACCCAACGACGGGTTGTGCGCGAACGTTTGCAGGCGCTGGAAATCATTAATGAGCGCTTTGCCCGCCATTTTCGTATGGGGCTGTTCAACCTGCTGCGCCGTAGCCCGGATATTACCGTCGGGGCCATCCGCATTCAGCCGTACCATGAATTTGCCCGCAACCTGCCGGTGCCGACCAACCTGAACCTTATTCATCTGAAACCGCTGCGCGGCACAGGGCTGGTGGTGTTCTCGCCGAGTCTGGTGTTTATCGCCGTGGATAACCTGTTTGGCGGCGATGGACGCTTCCCGACCAAAGTGGAAGGTCGCGAGTTTACTCATACCGAACAGCGCGTCATCAACCGCATGTTAAAGCTGGCGCTTGAAGGCTATAGCGACGCCTGGAAAGCGATTAATCCGCTGGAAGTTGAGTACGTGCGTTCGGAAATGCAGGTGAAATTTACCAATATCACCACCTCGCCGAACGACATTGTGGTTAACACGCCGTTCCATGTGGAGATTGGCAACCTGACCGGCGAATTTAATATCTGCCTGCCATTCAGCATGATCGAGCCGCTACGGGAATTGTTGGTTAACCCGCCGCTGGAAAACTCGCGTAATGAAGATCAGAACTGGCGCGATAACCTGGTGCGCCAGGTGCAGCATTCACAGCTGGAACTGGTGGCCAACTTTGCCGATATCTCGCTACGCCTGTCGCAGATTTTAAAACTGAAACCCGGCGACGTCCTGCCGATAGAAAAACCCGATCGCATCATCGCCCATGTTGACGGCGTCCCGGTTCTGACCAGTCAGTACGGCACTCTCAACGGTCAGTATGCGTTACGGATAGAACATTTGATTAACCCGATTTTAAATTCTCTGAACGAGGAACAGCCCAAATGAGTGACATGAATAATCCGGCCGATGACAACAACGGCGCAATGGACGATATGTGGGCTGAAGCGTTGAGCGAGCAAAAATCAACCAGCGGAAAAAGCGCTGCCGACGCAATGTTCCAGCAATTTGGCGGCGGAGATGTCAGCGGAACGTTGCAGGATATCGACCTGATTATGGATATTCCGGTCAAGCTGACCGTCGAGCTGGGCCGTACGCGGATGACCATCAAAGAGCTGTTGCGTCTGACGCAAGGATCAGTCGTGGCGCTGGACGGTCTGGCGGGCGAACCGCTGGATATTCTGATCAACGGTTATTTAATCGCCCAGGGCGAAGTGGTGGTTGTTGCCGATAAATATGGCGTGCGGATCACCGATATCATTACCCCGTCCGAGCGGATGCGCCGCCTGAGCCGTTAGTGATGAATAACCATGCTACTGTGCAATCTTCCGCGCCGGTTTCTGCTGCGCCACTGCTGCAGGTGAGCGGCGCACTCATCGCCATTATTGCCCTGATCCTCGCTGCCGCCTGGCTGGTAAAACGGCTGGGATTTGCCCCTAAACGCACTGGCGTTAACGGTCTGAAAATTAGCGCCAGTGCTTCGCTGGGCGCGCGTGAACGGGTCGTGGTGGTCGATGTGGAAGATGCACGGCTGGTGCTCGGCGTTACCGCAGGGCAAATCAATCTGCTACATAAACTTCCCCCTTCAGCACCAACGGAGGAGATACCGCAGACCGATTTTCAGTCGGTCATGAAAAATTTGCTTAAGCGTGGCGGGAGATCCTGATGGGTCGTTTGTTTTCTGTCGCACCGGTCCTTCTCTGGCTGATTACGCCCCTCGCCTTCGCGCAACTGCCGGGTATCACCAGCCAGCCGCTACCTGGTGGTGGACAAAGCTGGTCGCTCCCGGTGCAGACGCTGGTGTTCATCACCTCGTTGACGTTTATTCCGGCAATTTTACTGATGATGACCAGTTTCACCCGCATCATTATTGTTTTTGGTTTATTGCGTAACGCGCTGGGAACGCCCTCCGCGCCACCTAACCAGGTATTGCTGGGGCTGGCACTGTTTTTGACCTTTTTTATTATGTCGCCAGTGATCGACAAAATTTATGTCGATGCGTACCAGCCATTCAGCGAAGAGAAAATCTCAATGCAGGAGGCGCTGGAAAAAGGGGCGCAGCCGCTGCGTGAGTTTATGCTGCGTCAGACCCGCGAGGCGGATTTAGGGTTGTTTGCCAGACTGGCGAATACCGGCCCGTTGCAGGGACCTGAAGCTGTGCCGATGCGCATTTTGCTCCCGGCCTACGTGACCAGCGAGTTGAAAACCGCATTTCAGATAGGCTTCACGATTTTCATCCCTTTTTTGATTATCGACCTGGTGATTGCCAGCGTGTTGATGGCATTGGGGATGATGATGGTTCCCCCTGCCACCATTGCTCTGCCCTTTAAACTGATGCTGTTTGTACTGGTGGATGGCTGGCAATTGCTGGTCGGTTCGCTGGCGCAGAGCTTTTACAGCTAGAGAGGCAAAATGACACCTGAATCGGTCATGATGATGGGAACTGAAGCGATGAAAGTCGCGCTGGCACTGGCAGCCCCGCTGTTGCTGGTGGCGCTGGTCACGGGCCTTATCATCAGTATTTTGCAGGCAGCCACGCAGATTAACGAAATGACGCTGTCGTTTATTCCGAAAATCATCGCCGTATTTATCGCCATTATTATTGCCGGACCGTGGATGCTCAATCTGTTGCTGGATTACGTCCGCACCTTGTTCACTAACCTGCCGTATATCATCGGGTAGCCCGAACAATGATGCAGGTGACAAGCGATCAATGGCTTTCCTGGTTAAGCCTGTACTTCTGGCCGTTACTGCGCGTGCTGGCGCTCATTTCTACCGCGCCAATTCTGAGCGAACGCAGCGTGCCGAAACGGGTAAAACTGGGTCTGGCAATGATGATCACGTTCGCCATTGCCCCATCATTACCTGCCAACGATGTTCCTGTTTTTTCGTTCTTTGCTCTGTGGCTGGCCGTGCAGCAGATCCTGATCGGCATTGCGCTTGGTTTTACCATGCAATTTGCCTTTGCCGCTGTGCGAACCGCTGGCGAAATTATCGGTCTGCAAATGGGGCTGTCATTTGCGACATTTGTCGATCCTGGCAGCCATCTCAATATGCCCGTTTTAGCGCGCATCATGGATATGCTGGCATTACTGCTGTTCCTGACATTTAACGGTCATTTATGGTTGATTTCACTGCTGGTCGATACCTTTCACACCCTGCCGATTGGTAGCGAACCGTTGAACAGCAATGCGTTTCTGGCACTCACCAAAGCAGGGAGTTTGATTTTCCTTAACGGGCTGATGCTGGCGTTACCGCTCATTACTCTGTTGCTGACCCTGAATCTGGCATTAGGTTTACTGAATCGTATGGCCCCGCAATTATCCATTTTTGTTATTGGATTTCCATTAACTCTGACTGTCGGCATCTCTTTAATGGCGGCATTAATGCCGTTAATTGCGCCTTTTTGCGAACATTTATTCAGTGAAATTTTTAATTTGCTGGCTGATATTATTAGTGAATTACCATTAATATAATTCCGTAACGTTTATCATGCTACCCTAAGGATTATCCGAAAAATAATATCTGCGAACATCTTCCAGGATACTCCTGTAGCGAAATATTTGTTTTAAGCTCACTCACATATCGCAACATTTACTTTACTTTAAGACAATTCCAGGCAAATTATACAACACTTTACGGGATAGTAAGTCCGCCTGAAAAATTGCGAGAGTGGCGCATTAGGTGACCCATGTTGTTCCGTTTAGTCATGATGAAATATTCAGGTAAGGGGAATTATCGTTACGCATTGAGTGAGGGTATGCCATGTCAACGATTATTATGGATTTATGTAGTTACACCCGACTAGGTTTAACCGGGTATCTGTTGAGTAGAGGGGTTAAAAAAAGAGAAATCAACGACATTGAAACCGTTGATGACCTTGCCATAGCTTGTGATTCACAGCGCCCTTCAGTGGTGTTTATTAATGAGGACTGTTTCATCCACGATGCTTCTAACAGTCAGCGCATCAAGCACATCATTAATCAACATCCCAATACGTTATTTATCGTTTTTATGGCAATTGCCAATGTTCATTTTGATGAATATCTATTGGTCAGAAAAAATTTATTGATCAGTTCTAAATCGATTAAACCGGAATCTCTCGACGATATCCTTGGCGATATTCTGAAAAAAGAGACAACGATAACCTCGTTTTTAAATATGCCGACGTTATCATTGAGCCGAACCGAATCGAGTATGTTGCGAATGTGGATGGCAGGTCAGGGAACCATTCAAATCTCCGACCAAATGAATATCAAAGCCAAGACCGTTTCATCGCATAAAGGTAATATTAAACGTAAGATCAAAACGCATAATAAACAGGTTATCTACCATGTCGTCCGACTGACGGATAATGTGACTAATGGTATTTTTGTCAACATGCGCTAACACATTCTGACTGGTGGTTTCCCACCAGTCAGGCTGAATAAGATTACTCTGCTTTCTCAACAAAGATACCGTCCTGATGCCCTGCTTCATTAAAGAACCAGATGCCGAGCGGGTAGTCTTCCAGCGAAACCAGGTACATTGTGCCTTCACTAAACTCCTCAACTGCCAGTACCACGCCAGGACGACGCGGACCGCCATCCGTTTTGACTGTTACCCGATCATTCACCTTCATCGTTTTCCTCCTGTGGCTTTGTGCCAGTGTAGAACAATTTCGTTTTTCTGGCAGCGCCAGGCGCGCGCGAGTGCTGATTTTCTCGACGGTCTATACTTAAGAGATGCCAGGCGGACTTAACAACTGGCGGCAACAACAGAGTAACGGTTGCGAGGAAAGATGATGAAAACCGCAAAAGAGTACAGCGATACCGCAAAACGTGAGGTCAGCGTCGATGTCGATGCTCTGCTGGCGGCGATCAATGAAATTAGCGAAAGCGAAGTTCATCGCAGCCAGAACGATTCTGAACACGTTAGCGTCGATGGACGTGAATATCATACATGGCGTGAATTGGCGGATGCCTTCGAACTGGATATTCATGACTTCAGCGTCTCTGAAGTGAATCGTTGAATGCACAATAAAAAAATCCCGACCCTGAGGGGGTCGGGATGAAACTTGCTTAAGCAAGAAGCACTTAAAAAATTCGTTACACCAGGAAATCTGATGTGTTCATCACCTTATCTGCAATTTTTTTCGCTGACAAGAAAATATTCGCGCTATGAATGATTAACGCTACTTATGAATAGAAATGTGACGCGCGTCACCCCTTGGTGGCTCTGGTGTCAACGGGATCGCTCCCGAAAAAATCATCTTTGATTATTTGTGCTGTTTTGAGAATCATCCTGGTAAGGGGAGTACTGCGCGACCATGTTTTCAATTCAACAACCACTACTGGTTTTTAGCGATCTTGATGGCACCCTGCTGGACAGTCATAGTTATGACTGGCAACCGGCAGCCCCCTGGCTCAGCCGTTTACACGAAGCCAATATTCCCGTCATTCTCTGTAGCAGTAAAACTTCAGCGGAAATGCTGTACTTGCAAAAAATGTTGGGGCTACAAGGCTTACCGCTGATTGCAGAGAATGGCGCAGTGATCCAGCTTGCTGAACAATGGCAGGGTATAGACGGTTTTCCACGCATCATCTCAGGTATTAGCCATGGCGAAATCTGCCAGGTTTTAAATACGCTACGCGAGAAAGAACATTTTAAATTCACGACTTTTGATGATGTCGACGATGCAACCATTGCCGAATGGACGGGATTAAGCCGTAGCCAGGCGGCGCTGACGCAGCTGCATGAGGCGTCGGTAACGCTAATCTGGCGCGACAGTGACGAGCATATGGCACAATTTATCGCTCGTCTGAACGAACTGGGCTTGCAGTTTATGCAGGGTGCGCGCTTCTGGCACGTACTGGATGCCTCTGCCGGAAAAGATCAGGCTGCCAACTGGATTATCGCGACCTATCAACAATTGTCAGGCAGACGCCCAACCACACTTGGCCTGGGCGATGGGCCAAACGATGCGCCTTTACTGGAGGTAATGGATTACGCGGTGATTGTGAAAGGGCTAAACCGTGAAGGGGTCCATCTGCATGATGAGGATCCGGCCCGCGTCTGGCGAACGCAGCGTGAAGGACCGGAAGGCTGGCGTGAAGGGCTGGACCATTTTTTCTCCGCCCGTTAAGCGTTATCGCTCGCGAATACCCGATTGCGCCCGGCCTGTTTTGCGAGGTAAAGCCGACGGTCGGCCAATGACTGGAGTTGTTCAAAATCATAATCACCAGTTTCCTCGCTGCTGCTTACCCCCAGCGAGGCACTGATGCGTATCGTTGTACTCTTGGCGATCAGCATCTCTTTTTCATTTAACTTCAGGCGAATACGTTCTGCGACCTCCGCAGCCTGCGTCAGATTCGCGCCTGGCAGAATCACACAAAACTCCTCACCACCGACCCGCCCGGCAACGTCCTGCGCACGTAAGGAACTGCTAATTAATCCGGCAGCATGAGAAAGAACACGGTCGCCCACCTGATGACCAAAGCGGTCATTAATCGCTTTAAAATGGTCAAGATCGACCTGAATGACAGAAAAAGGATGTTGGTGCGTCTGACACAATTTAGCGAGCGGACAGGCTTTTTCGAACAATGCGCCACGGTTATATAAACGCGTTAAGGTGTCGTGCCACGCCTGCCACTGCAACGAGCTTTGCAGAACATACATGTTGCTGACCATCCGGCGAATCACATACCAGGAGAGGAGTAACATGCTGGTAAAGAGCGCCCACAGCAGGGTTAATGCAATGCTGATACTGCCGAAATCGCCGCGCACGCCTTCGCTTAGCGTATGGACGCGCACCAGCACACCGTCGAAATGGTCCAGACGTTCCCAGCTAACATAGCGACTGTCCATACGAATGCCGCCCCGCGTGTCATGTTCCATTGCCTGCGCCAGCAAGGCCAGTTCACGAGGATCAAAAATATTCCCTGTTGGATGGTCAGGATTGGAAGAGGTCAAAAATCTCAGCTTACTGTCATAGAGCTGATACTCACCATCGAGGTTTTTATCGATGGCGTTTCTTAAAAATTGCTGCATAGTACGCACGGGAATACTCATCCCCAGCACGCCATACCAGTAGTTATTACTGTCTACCGGAACACTGACGGTAACCTGCGGTTCAGTATTGCTGGCGTGTTCCGGTTGCGAAGTGAACCAGCGTACCGCGCGGTGACGATTTTCTCGTTGCGAATGGCCGATAAACCAGGGTTGGGTGACATAGCCGTAATAACGCGTTGGTACATTGCGCGTAAACAAGGTCGGCTGCGTCGAAACGTAAAATCCAGCACGCGAGACATACATCGCCTGTTCAACCATCGACGAGGAGTTGTGCGCCAGTCGCAGCAAGTAACCAACTTCCAGTGCAGCGGTAATTTCATTGTCGAGGCTTTCATTTTCGCGAGACAGGAGATTCCCCTCGCTGACTAATGCATCCGATACGCCATTGACTGGCAGGGTGCGCCGTCGGTTGAGTTCGATTTGCCAGGCGTGCTCGTCGCGATGCTGTTCGAACTCGGTTACGGCATTACGCAGAGAGATGAAATCCAGTGGCGCCACGAGAGCTTCGCGCATGCCATTACGCAAAAAGATCAGTTTGTCGACGTTATACTGCAAATGCTTATCGAGCGCGTTGGCTACGTTTTCCAGATGATTACGCTGGCTGGAGATATAGGCATCTTCCAGCACCACCACTTCACGCCAGGTGAGCAAGGTAGAAAAAAGCAATACCACAATAAAGCAGAGATTAACGACATGACCAGGCCCCAGGCGGCGTGCGAGTTTTTTCAACCAGCTCTGGTTTTCCATTTTTGTCTCGTGCTGCACCCTGACGACTCCCAACCTGCTTTTTTATGATTCTGGCATAACCCGGCGATAGCGTACCGCAAAACAGCGATAATTTTATAATGGTGGCATGATAAGACGCGACTATCATTCATTGCAGGCATTGGGACACCAGGCCGGATGTGATCCGGCCTGGTGTTAATGATACCCTTTCAAACTTCTTCCGCAGAACGACTCCCCTCCCCCGGAACAAGATCGGTTTCATGAAAAGCTTCCCGCTTGACCCCGTAACCGTCATACCAACGACACTCAACCATACCGCTGGAGTATCCAGTGACAATCATCCGCGGGCCGCCCTCTTTAACCGTAACTTCCTCACTAACCATAAAGCTCATACTCGCCTCCTTTTTTCGAGTGAAACTTGTTCACCTTAGTTGAAGATGGCGAATTTCGCATAATAGCCAGTGCGAGTATTAATGTGCCTGACCGCGCATTTTCGCTACTGCTTTCACTCCCAGCACCACGATGCCGCCGATGATAAATCCAAGAATCAGATTTAAAACAGTCGGTAATATCATCGCCACCACTGCACTTTGCTGCCCGGCGAAATGTTCAATGGCGTGATGCAGCGGCGCAATACCATGTACCACAATCCCGCCGCCGACGAGGAACATCGCCAGCGTGCCGACAATCGATAATGCTTTCATCAGCCAGGGCGCGATAATCAATAACCCTTTACCTAATGCCTGCATCAGCGCGCTGGATTTTTCCGCCAGCCAATACCCCAGGTCATCAATCTTAACGATAACCCCTACCAGACCGTAGACGCCCACGGTCACTACCAGCGCGATGCCTGAAAGCACCAGCACCTGATTAAGCAACGGCGCTTCTGCCACAATCCCCAGCGTGATGGCGACGATTTCCGCAGACAAAATAAAATCGGTACGAATCGCCCCTTTAATTTTGTCCTTTTCAAACTTCAGCGGATCCTGCGCCGCCAGCTTCTCCAGACGCTGCTGGCTCTGCGCTGGATCTTCTTTATGTTTACGCGCCTCCAGCATATGCAGCACTTTCTCTACCCCTTCAAAGCAGAGAAACGCGCCACCAATCATCAACAGTGGCGTAATCGCCCACGGGATAAACGCACTGATGATCAGCGCCAGCGGCACCAGAATCACTTTATTGATCAGCGATCCTTTCGCCACGCCCCAGACCACGGGAAGTTCCCGGTTGGCCCGCACGCCTGAAACTTGTTGCGCATTGAGCGATAAATCATCCCCTAATACACCGGCGGTTTTCTTCGCCGCCAGTTTGCCCATCACGGAGATATCGTCCAGCAGTGTGGCGATATCATCGAGCAACGTCAGTAAACTACTCCCGGCCAAAAGCATTCCCTCTCATTTTTATTGTTGAAGGGTGTAAGTATGAAGCAAAAACGGCAGCTCTGATACTTGCTTCACAGGTCAACATTTATTTAACAATCAAGTGCAATTATATCTCTCGCCAGCAGAATGATTTTCACGTTTACTATGAACCACCTTTTTATTTCCGCCGTGAGGGATTATGCGTTTCCGCCAGTTGTTACCGCTTTTTGGCGCGCTGTTTGCGTTGTATATCATTTGGGGCTCAACCTATTTTGTCATTCGGATTGGCGTGGAAAGCTGGCCGCCGTTAATGATGGCGGGCGTTCGATTCCTGGCAGCCGGTATTTTATTGCTGGCATTTTTGCTACTGCGCGGACACAAACTTCCCCCGCTACGTCCACTGCTCAATGCCGCGCTGATTGGCCTGTTATTGCTGGCTGTCGGTAATGGCATGGTGACGGTTGCCGAACATCAAAATGTTCCTTCCGGCATCGCCGCCGTAGTGGTTGCAACCGTGCCCTCTTTACCCTGTGCTTCAGCCGCCTGTTTGGCATTAAAACGCGCAAACTGGAATGGGTGGGTATCGCCATTGGGCTTGCCGGAATCATCATGCTCAATAGCGGTGGAAATTTAAGCGGCAATCCGTGGGGCGCGATTCTGATTTTAATCGGCTCGATTAGCTGGGCGTTTGGCTCAGTTTATGGCTCGCGCATTACCTTACCTGTAGGGATGATGGCGGGTGCGATTGAGATGCTGGCGGCAGGCGTGGTGTTAATGATCGCGTCGATGATTGCGGGTGAAAAACTGACGGCGCTCCCTTCCCTGTCAGGCTTCCTTGCGGTCGGCTATCTGGCGCTGTTTGGTTCGATTATCGCCATTAACGCTTATATGTATTTAATCCGTAATGTCAGTCCGGCTCTCGCCACCAGCTACGCCTACGTTAACCCGGTGGTCGCGGTCTTGCTGGGTACGGGACTGGGTGGCGAAACGCTGTCGAAAATTGAATGGCTGGCGCTCGGCGTAATTGTTTTCGCGGTGGTACTGGTCACGTTGGGAAAATATCTCTTCCCGGCCAAACCCGTTGTCGCGCCAGTTATTCAGGATGCATCAAGCGAGTAAATGAATCCCCTGCGTGTCGATCTGCGCGCTGGCACCTTCGCCGCAGATCCACTCTTCCAGACGCTCGGTAAGCGCCGCATCCGTCAGCTTCTCGCGCCCACGTAACGCACACTCCCAGACAATCAGTACGCGCCAGCCGAGCTCCTGCAAGCGACTGATATCGCGGCGATCGCGTTCAACATTTTTACCTATCTTCTCCAGCCAGAACTCAGTTCGAGTCGCAGGCACTTTAAACAGATAGCAGTGATGATGATGCCAGAAGCAGCCGTGGGTAAATATCACGCAGCGATATTCATCAACGACAAAATCCGGGCGTCCGGGCAGACTGGCGTCCTGAACGCGAAACGCAAGGCCCTGCCCGGTTAACAAACTGGCGAGGCGCTTCTCAATCGCCGTATCACGCGTGGCAATCGCGCGCATATTTTTGCTGCGGGTGGCCTTATCGTGAACGTCGACCATGTTGTGCCTCTTGCTGACGCAACGCCACCGCCTGTTTGATTTTTGGCTCAAGCAGTTTTGCCACCGCGGCAAAGACCGGCACGACCACCGAGTTACCGAACTGGCGATAGGCCTGAGTGTCCGAAACCGGAATGCGGAATTTCGCTTCTCCCGGCGCTTCAAAACCCATTAAGCGCGCGCATTCACGAGGCGTTAACCGACGTGGACGATGTTGCTGATTCAGCGGATCGTCAAAGTCTTTCTCACCCGTGGCCATATCCCAACCGCGATCGATTAAAATTTCCGCGCCATCTTTGTAATAACGCGCAGACAGCGTACGGGTGACGCTTTGCGGATTGTTCGGATAAACCATTCCATAACCGAAGCCGTTACCGCGCGCCTGATGTTTTTTCGCATATCGATAGAGGTACTTCCACAGCACCGGCGTCAGGATATATTTTGCCTCAACCATCGGGTCCAGCAGCTGCGCCAGCGTCACTCGCTGTGCAGGGAAACATTCGCTGATATCACGCAGAGTAAAATCGGCTTTCAGATTCAGATCGCGACGAAAACCCACCAGCACGATGCGTTCACGGTGCTGCGGCAGGAAATGTTTGCCGTCGATGATTTTCGGATCGTCCGGCCCGTTATCTTCTGCATCAGCCACGTCATAGCCCAGTTCGTCCAGCGTCTGCATGATGATGCGGAACGTTTTTCCCTTATCGTGACTCTTCAGGTTTTTGACATTTTCGAGCACAAACATCGCCGGACGACGCGCGTCGATAATGCGCACCACATCAAAGAACAGCGTGCCCTGGGTATCGCAGGCAAAACCGTGCGCCCGCCCGAGCGAGTTCTTTTTCGATACGCCAGCCAGCGAAAATGGCTGACAAGGGAAACCGGCCAGTAAAACATCGTGTTCAGGAATGTGTTGACGAATATGTTCCGCCGCCGCCTCATCACTCACGCCTTCTTGATGGCTGAGGGTGATGTCGCGGATATCTTCATTAAAATGATGCGTCGCCGGGTCGCAATAATGGTTGGCTTTATAAGTGCGTACCGCATGTTTGTTCCATTCGCTGGTAAACACGCACTGTCCACCAATCGATTCAAAACCGCGACGGATGCCGCCAATTCCGGCAAATAGATCGATAAAGCGAAACGCATAATGCGGATGATGTTCCGGTGGTTTGGGTAACAACGTTTGCAGATGGGCAAACTCTTTCTCACTTAAACGGTACCATGCCGAGTCATTCGCCAGCGCACGTTTTAAAATTGCCGCGCTCCAGTGATTCTCACCCACACCATTAAGCTGCGCCACCAGCGTTTTAACATCATAAATTTGCAGCAGTTTCTCCAGCATTGCCTGTGCGGCATTCCCGGTGCTGTATGAATCGGTTACTGATATATTTTCCTGCATAGATTTAACCGGCCATCTGAGATGGCCGACAGGTTAACATAATTACTGCCGTTTAGGGCCACGCGCTCAGCCAGCAGGTGAAAACGCATCTATCACCTTGTGATCGATACCTTCATTCTCCCCCGCCAGTTCGGCACTGAGCTTCGCCATAAACTCGACTAAAAATTGCGCGTTGTGCTGTGCCAGCTGCTTGCCTCTTGCGGTTTGCATGGTTTGCGGTAATTTCAGTAACTTTGTCTGGAAATGATCCAGCGCGTAGCGTTTATCATCAAGCGGGCGATGCTGTGCGAACGGATCTTCGCCATCAAACAACGCCAAGCCCAATGCCCCTGAAACGGCAAATACGCGCGCCAGGCCTATCGCCCCCAGGGCTTCCAGCCGATCCGCATCCTGGACGATTTTAGCTTCCGTTGTTAAGGGGGCGATTTGCGCGCTGAAACTGTGAGCGGCAATGGCATGACAAACGGCCTCAATTTTCTCCGCCGGAAATTGCACGAACTCTTCACGGAGCAGGCGACGCGTCTCTTCTGCCGCCAGGATTGAAGAACGCTGCCGTTGCGGATGATTTTTCGCCAGGCTCACGATATCGTGAAAATAACAGGCGGTTAAAATCACCAGCATATCGACATCGTCATCTGCCGCCAGTTTCTGTGCCGTAGCCCAGACACGGCGAAAATGACACAGGTCATGCGCCGCGTCCTGATGTTGATGATGGTTTTTCAACCAGTTCTCGAACTGTGCCTGCCAGTGTTGTAACTCCATACGCGCTCCGTTGCCAAAGAGTCGCAACCTTAGCAGTTTTTATTCATAGCGTCTGCAACGTGCGGGACGAGGTCGGGTGTACCATGCAATGCCGCCTAACAAGGCACCAACCAGGGCCATAAACAGAAATCCGACCAATGCTCCTAACCACTTCCCCGCGGTAGATCCTAAATCACTTTCAAATCCCGACACGGGGGCATCGGGGATCCGGCTCATCACCCAGATGTATCGCGCCATTGCCCAGACGAAATAGCCACACCATGTATAGAAAGCCCACAAAGCCAATTTGCCGCCAGGGCTGCGAGAGAGTCTCTCTTCCATCTTTGTCGAACCGTATTCCATTTTGAGATAACCCGGAAAATTCAGACTTAGAACTATTATGTGATAAAAATCACATTTTTCCACATTGGATGAGCCAGTCAAGACTCAATCATTTTTTGAACAAATAGATAAATTTTGCGCAACGGCGGTGAATACAGGAAAAATCGATTTGAACGATGTTATTTATCTTTGATTTCGGCTTTATTAATTCATTCAATCAATATATTGGTACTGATTACAATTATACCTTTTTATTTTTCTGTGTCATCATGCCTCCGTTATTAGCCTTTTATCGTCTTGTTTATATTTTTTTGGCCGGCATGATGCCGGCTTTTTTTATGCCTTCATTAATGTGCGCGAGATCACACCAGCCGTTTAGCGCAACAATCATTGACACTCCCTATCTTTTCAATCAACTCATAACATATTGATATACACCCATAATATTCGTGAATGTTTACATTCAGAATTCATAATTATGAATTATATTAAATAAATTAGAAACATTTTGAAATCTTTTAAATACGTTTGTTACATGTAATCTTTAAAATAAAATGAACTTCATAGAATAGTATCCAAATGTGCTTTTTTTGGATAACAGCACTTATTGATATATTCATGAAGATTATAATCACAAGGGAATACATAATGAAAAGAAAAGTTCTGGCAATGCTGGTCCCGGCGTTATTAGTTGCTGGCGCAGCAAATGCGGCTGAAATTTATAATAAAAATGGCAATAAAGTTGAGCTATACGGCAAGATGGTTGGTGAGCGCATTCTGACCGACCGTGAAAATGGTGAAAAAGGCGATAATTCTCAAGATACCTCTTATGCCCGTGTAGGCGTGAAAGGTGAAACTCAGATCAACCCTGAACTGACTGGTTACGGTCAGTTTGAACTAGACCTGGAAGCATCAAACAGACACAACCCTGACCAAACTCGTTTGGCATATGCTGGTTTGAGTTACAAAGATTTTGGTTCATTCGACTACGGTCGTAATGTCGGTGTCGCGTATGATGCAGAAGCATTTACTGATATGTTTGTTGAGTGGGGCGGTGACTCATGGGCTGGTACTGACCTGTTCATGACCAACCGTACCAACGGTGTTGCAACCTATCGTAACACAGATTTCTTTGGCATGGTTGAAGGTCTAAATTTTGCTCTGCAATATCAGGGTAAAAATGAAGGTACAGGCAACTACAAAGCAAATGGCGATGGCCATGGTTTATCTGCAACTTACACTATTGACGGTTTCTCATTTGCTGGTGCTTATGCAAACTCTGACCGTACTGATTGGCAGTCTGGTGATGGTAAAGGCGAAAGAGCCGAAGTTTGGGCGTTGTCAACAAAATATGACGCTAACAATGTCTATGCTGCTGTAATGTACGGTGAATCTCACAACATGAATTCCGACGACGGTGATGTTGTGAACAAAACACAAAACTTCGAAGCTGTTCTGCAATATCAGTTCGACTTTGGTCTGCGTCCATCCATCGGTTACTCCTATTCTAAAGCACTGGACGTAGCAGGTTACAACGATTCTGATCGTCTGAACTATATTGAAATCGGTACCTGGTATTACTTCAATAAGAATATGAACGTATATACCGCTTATCAGATCAACCTGCTTGATAAGAGTGATTATGTTCTCGCTCATGGACTGAACACCGACGACCAACTGGCAGTTGGTATCGTCTACCAGTTCTAATCAGCCAACGCGCCGAGGCGTGTTACTGTAAAACATAACACCAGCCTGAGTTCGTCCCTCATCGAACTCAGGCTTTTTTTATTGGCATTTCATCGCCATCTGCGGCGCACGCAATTGCCAAAGCATATCGATACGGCACATTCCCCTGCCCCTCCTGGCACAATAACATCTACCAGCTACTCTTCAACCCAACACCCCAAATGCATTTCTTTATAAATTTAATCTGTAACAAAACCGCTTCCCATATAGAAATATTTGCAAAAATAGTGCATGAAAAAAGCTTTTTCCCTACCAATCCGGGATATAAATATTCATCAGTACCACAACATTCCACAGCACTAAATCTCTCCCCATCGCCCCCAAACCTCTGATAATGGTCTAAAATCATTGAGGCCACTTGCGACGACATTGCTCAATGAGGAAAATTTGGCGTGAATAATATTCAACACCAGTGCAGCATCATCATTACATACTTACACCCGCCGACTACCGCTTTCGATATATTGACTCAATTTTCCAGCCTGGTTAAAAATAGCGACCAGCTCAGTCGCAAATATAGTGACTACCCTAACTAAGCAACAATAAGGAATACACTATGACTGTTCAAACAAGTAAAAACCCGCAGGTCGATATTGCTGAAGATAATGCATTCTTCCCTTCAGAATATTCGCTTAGCCAATATACGAGTCCCGTCTCTGATCTTGATGGTGTGGACTATCCAAAACCGTATCGCGGTAAACATAAAATTCTGGTGATCGCCGCGGACGAACGTTATTTGCCGACCGATAACGGAAAACTGTTCTCGACCGGTAACCATCCGATTGAAACGTTGCTGCCGTTGTATCATCTCCATGCTGCAGGTTTCGAATTCGAAGTGGCGACCATTTCCGGTCTGATGACCAAGTTTGAATACTGGGCTATGCCGCACAAAGATGAAAAAGTAATGCCATTCTTTGAACAGCATAAATCGTTATTCCGTAATCCGAAGAAACTCGCGGATGTTGTCGCCAGCCTCAACGCTGATAGCGAATATGCAGCAATCTTTGTTCCTGGTGGGCATGGCGCACTTATTGGTTTACCAGAAAGCCAGGACGTGGCTGCCGCTTTACAGTGGGCAATCAAAAATGACCGTTTTGTTATCTCCCTTTGCCACGGTCCGGCGGCTTTTCTGGCACTTCGCCACAGCGATAACCCACTGAATGGTTATTCTATTTGCGCATTCCCAGACGCCGCAGACAAACAAACGCCAGATATTGGCTATATGCCGGGTCATCTCACCTGGTACTTCGGCGAAGAGTTGAAGAAAATGGGCATGAACATCATTAATGACGACATCACCGGGCGAGTACATAAGGACCGTAAACTTCTCACCGGCGACAGTCCTTTTGCAGCGAATGCGTTGGGTAAACTGGCGGCGCAGGAAATGCTGGCAGCTTACGCGAGTTAATCCCTGTTACATTGTAATGTAAGCGCATAATCAATCGCAGCCGCGTTAATACTCACGACGTGGCTGCGTTTTTTCACGGTTAACTTATGGCGTACTGAAGCCCGATGTTAATTTCTTTGCGGTAACGTAATTCGGAACACGTTATGCTTACTGAGATAGTGATACGTAGCACTTCCTCCATGTAATTCGGCAATCGCTTTGACTAAAGAAAGGCCAAGACCCTGACCTACGGAATGACGCGAATTATCTCCCCGCCAAAATCTACGGAAGAGTTTTTCAGGCTCATTAATTTTCGTTCCAGGACTGGCGATATCAATATTAAGAGAGCCGTTGGCATCAAGAAAACTGGTTATATGAATACGCGATTTTTCTGGTGAATATCGAATGGCGTTAACAATAAGATTCGATAACATTCGTTGCAGTAAAATTTTATCCGCAAAGATTTGTTGATTGCACTCGACCTTAAAACGAATATCTTTCTCGTCTGAAAGATATTCAAGATAGTCCAAAAGATTTTCAACTTCCTTATTGAGAGAAAGCGCATCCAGTTTCACCAAAACATTGTTTTTGTCTGCCCTGGCAAGAAACAGTATATTCTCTGTTAACCGCGAAATATTTTCCAGCTCTTCAATGTTTCCGGCAATTGTTTTTTGATATTCAGCGATACTTCTGGTTTGACTGAGCGTAACCTGATTCTGACCCAGTAATGCATTAATTGGCGTTCTAAGTTCATGAGCGAGATCGTCAGCAAATTGACTTAGGCGCTCAAAATCTTTGACTAAAGCATGATGCATTTTATTCAACGCCTGCCCAAGAGGTTTTAGTTCTCTCGGTAATGCGTTAACCTCAACCGGCACTCGGCTATCGTTATAATTCAGCGCTTCCGTTACACCACTCAACTTTTTGATCTCTCGCAACCCCGTTCTGATTAACAACGGACTTAATACTGAGCACAATATAATGGCGACAATGCAAATTATAATGCTATTAATTTTATACTGTTCAAGCATGTTATGTCTGGCTGAAGCCAATTTAGCCACAGTAACCGTTAATGATGGCGAAACTTCATCAATATTAATTCGGAAAGCATCTATCTCTGTATCATTAATAATGCTTCTGTAAATGCCTGCTGCGCTGATTGTCTCACTAGCAGGTATGTTATTTAACATGTCATCACTGACATTTGTCCGGTTAACAATTTTATTGATGCCATCACCATGAATGATCAAGATATCCTGACTAACATCCATCATCCGGTTAAAATAGACAGGTAACGTATCTGGATTTACCCCATCAATTAACAACTGTTTGATCTGCGCTGTCCGGTTAATGAGTGTTGTATCATCGCGCCATTTCAACTCACTTGCCAGGCCATTATAGAGAGTCCATACAATTCCAGCGCCAGCAACAGACAGCAGAAATATAAAAAGCAAGGTTAAACGGACGGTTATAGATAATCTTTTCATTATTTTTTTACCGCTACGAATGAATAGCCCATCCCCCGGATTGTGGCGATTAGCTTTTCAGGAAAAGGATCATCAACTTTTGCGCGGAGCCTGCGAATGGCGACATCCACCGTATTGGTATCACTATCAAAGTTGATTCCCCAAATTTCACTCGCAATAACCGTTCTGGGTATAATCTCGCCAGCTCTGGAGGCCAGTAGCCAAAGTAACTGAAACTCCTTGCGCGTCAGTGTAATACTGATATTGTCCCTGCTCACACTTTGACTGACAGAGTCCATTTTTAAGCCACTGATTTCTAATGTTGAATTCAGAGCGTGATGTTGCCTTAATTGTGCCCGAACCCTTGCCAGCAACTCAGAAAATGAAAAAGGTTTTACCAGATAATCATTTGCCCCACTGTCCAACCCTCTGACTCTGTCATCGACAGAATCCCTTGCAGTAAGGCAAATAACAGGGGTTTGCTTTGCCGTTCTTAACGTTTGTAAGATCTGCCAGCCATCCATACCCGGAAGCATAATATCCAGAATGATCAATGCATAATCATCCTTCAGCGCAAGATAAAGCCCATCTCTGCCATCAGAAACGGCATCAATGACATAACCCGCTTCGGAAAGCCCCTGCGTTACCCATTCCTGGGTCCTTTGATTATCTTCAATAAGTAGAATCTTCATGAAAATAATATGCCATAAATCATATGTTATAGAAACAGTCTGGTTCATTACAAAATTGTAATGCTGCTGTAAGGTTACCCTGGACGTTTTTTCGCTATCCTCAAAACTCATTCACATGACAAGGATATAAACATGTTAAAGCGTTATTTAGTACTCTCCGTAGTAACGGCTGCATTTTCATTACCTTCTTTGGTCTATGCTGCACAACAAAACATTCTTAGCGTGCACATTTTGAACCAGCAAACAGGAAAACCCGCTGCCGACGTGACAGTCACTCTTGAAAAGAAAGCGGATAACGGCTGGTTACAACTTAATACCGCCAAAACAGATAAGGATGGACGAATTAAGGCACTGTGGCCCGAGCAAACTGTGACTACTGGCGATTACCGTGTCGTATTTAAAACCGGGGACTATTTCAAGAAACAAAATCTTGAAAGTTTCTTCCCTGAGATTCCCGTTGAATTTCATATTAATAAAGTGAACGAGCATTATCATGTGCCTTTGTTACTCAGCCAATATGGGTATTCAACCTATCGTGGCAGTTAATGCGTAAATATGTAAAAGCTGATCTCTGCTACTGTTAGGGAGGTGACTCCCTGACAGATTAACAGTAAACGGCTCTTGTTGGCTAACGACAAAAAAGTGTGATGGCTTATGAAAAAGAATCAATTTTTAAAAGAATCAGATGTTACGGCCGAGTCGGTATTCTTTATGAAGCGTCGGCAGGTGTTAAAAGCACTGGGCATCAGCGCAGCTGCATTTTCTTTGCCTCACGCTGCGCATGCCGATCTGCTTAGCTGGTTTAAAGGGAACGATCGTCCGCCCGCCCCCACTGGAAAACCGCTGGAGTTCAGCAAGCCTGCCGCCTGGCAAAATAACCTGCCACTGACGCCAGCAGATAAAGTCTCCGGTTATAACAACTTCTATGAATTCGGGCTGGATAAAGCCGATCCCGCTGCTAATGCTGGTAGCCTGAAAACCGATCCATGGACACTGAAAATCAGCGGCGAAGTGGCAAAACCATTGACCCTCGATCATGATGATTTAACCCGTCGCTTCCCGCTGGAAGAGCGTATTTATCGTATGCGCTGCGTGGAAGCGTGGTCGATGGTGGTGCCGTGGATTGGTTTTCCGCTGCACAAATTGCTGGCGCTTGCCGAACCCACCAGCAATGCGAAGTATGTCGCTTTCGAAACAATTTATGCACCGGAACAGATGCCAGGCCAGCAGGACCGCTTTATCGGCGGCGGGCTGAAATATCCTTATGTCGAAGGATTGCGTCTCGACGAAGCAATGCATCCGCTCACACTGATGACCGTAGGTGTTTATGGCAAGGCGTTACCACCGCAAAATGGCGCGCCGGTGCGACTGATTGTGCCGTGGAAATATGGCTTTAAAGGGATTAAATCGATCGTCAGTATTAAGCTGACCCGCGAGCGTCCGCCAACCACCTGGAATCTGGCAGCGCCTGACGAATACGGTTTTTACGCCAACGTTAATCCGCATGTTGATCACCCGCGCTGGTCACAGGCTACCGAACGATTTATTGGTTCAGGCGGCATTCTCGATGTTCAGCGCCAGCCAACACTACTGTTTAATGGTTACGCCGACCAGGTGGCATCGCTGTATCGTGGCCTGGATTTGCGGGAGAATTTCTAAATGCGTCTGACAGCAAAACAGGTGATATGGCTGAAAGTTTGCCTGCATCTTGCCGGATTGTTGCCGTTTCTCTGGCTGGTCTGGGCGATCAATCACGGTGGACTGGGTGCCGATCCGGTGAAAGATATTCAGCATTTTACCGGTCGCACTGCACTGAAATTTTTGCTTGCGGCCTTGTTAATCACACCTCTGGCACGCTACGCAAAACAGCCGTTATTGATACGCACTCGCCGCCTGTTAGGCTTATGGTGCTTTGCCTGGGCGACACTGCATTTAACCAGTTACGCATTGCTGGAGTTGGGCGTGAATAATCTGGCGTTATTAGGTAAGGAGTTAATTACCCGGCCTTATTTAACGTTAGGAATTATCAGCTGGGTTATTTTGCTTGCTTTAGCGTTCACTTCAACCCAGTCGATGCAGCGAAAACTCGGAAAACACTGGCAACAGTTGCATAACTTCGTCTATCTTGTCGCGATCCTGGCCCCAATACATTATCTGTGGTCAGTGAAGATTATTTCACCGCAGCCACTCATCTACGCTGGGCTGGCTGTACTGCTTTTAGCCTTACGGTATAAGAAGTTGCTTTCCCTTTTCAACCGGTTGCGCAAGCAGGCCCACAACAAATTATCTCTATAACTTCATATTGCCGACAAACTTCGCGTTATCCCGGCCGGATGCGGCGCGAGCGCCCTATCCGGCCCACACAGATCGCATCAAGTTATGTTTCGTTTGTCATCAACCTTTCATTACCAGAATAATTTATTTTATTTCAATAAGATAGTTAAATACACCTGAGAATACCATGCTCTCATTTCCTAATGAGTTGTTGCATTTTTTCATATGTTACAATATAACATTACACATCATGTACATTAACTCTGGAGGAAATTGTTTTGGCGATTCGTCTTCATAAACTGGCTGTTGCTTTAGGTATCTTTATTGTTAGCGCTCCTGCCTTTTCGCATGGTCATCACTCACACGGCAAACCCTTAACAGAGGTCGAACAAAAAGCTGCTAATGGTGTTTTTGATGATACCAATGTACAAAACCGAACGCTCAGTGACTGGGATGGAGTCTGGCAATCCGTTTACCCTTTACTGCAAAGTGGCAAACTTGATCCCGTCTTTCAGAAGAAAGCGGATGCAGATAAAACCAAAACATTTGCTGAAATTAAAGATTATTATCGCAAAGGTTATGCGACAGATATCGAAATGATTGGCATTGAGGACGGCATTGTCGAATTCCATAGAAATAATGAAACAACATCCTGTAAATATGATTACGATGGATACAAAATACTCACCTATAAATCAGGCAAGAAAGGCGTTCGTTACTTATTCGAATGTAAAGATCCTGAAAGCAAAGCCCCTAAATATATACAATTTAGCGATCATATAATTGCACCACGAAAATCATCTCATTTTCACATTTTTATGGGTAATGATTCCCAACAGTCTTTATTGAATGAAATGGAAAACTGGCCAACGTATTATCCCTATCAGTTGAGTAGCGAAGAAGTGGTCGAGGAGATGATGTCTCATTGATTTTTTTGCGCTGACTTCAGTTATTTAACAGAACAGTGCCTGGTAGTAACAACAATAATTTACCAAGACAAATAAGTAAGGCAAACTCAGACACGCTCATACTTGAGTCGTGTCTTTTTTATTATGTCTGTAGAAAAAAACTGAGAAAAAGGCGAATGATAAATACACAACTCAGCCATACAGACTGGCAGCGCAAATGTTTCCAGGAGCAAGTCATCTGTCATGGTAAAGCTAACCAGAAATATAGGTTAATTTTGGTGTTTAAACCTTTTTTACTTGTTAGTATGATACAAAGGCTTTCAAAAAAGCTGGGAAATTCAACAACTCTTGGAAATTATGGACTTTGTCCCGCGGCTTTAATCTGACGGCCGCGTTCCTTTTTTGGCTCAATTATTGACCCCTTCTCTACGCAACTTCAGTTCCCGCCAGCAACTTTGCGGCAGTTTCATAGGATCAATGTCTAAAAGAATAATGGTGACCGATAAGAAAACGACTGAATAACTGTAGATTTTCGCTCGAAACCTTCCTGTCAGCTCCATAGCGAATCAAGTGCTGAATGTCACAGTATCGAACAGAAAACAGTGACGATCTAACCCTTCAAGAAGGTTCTACGATTGTTCTGTTTAGGAAAAGCAAGGCGGGAAGTCGGAAGATAAGTCATTGATAAAGTGGCGGAGAGAGGGTCTAAATTTTTAGTGTTCGACAATGCCCACCAAAGTGCTATTTTTCCTTTAAAAACAAAATATTGTCATTATTTTTTTGTTCGGTAGTGTATTGCTACTGTGCAAACAATCAGCTATTTTATGCAGTACCGTATGTATGGCGGGTTGTATGACAGGATTTTGCTATGCCAAAGAAGGCCAAGGAACTCTCAGGACTCGTCGTATCACGATTAAAATCCGAAGGCATGTATGCCGTTGGTGGTGTGGATGGTTTATACCTTCGCATCAGAAATCAGTCCCGTGCATGGGTTCTTTGCGTGGCTATGGGAACCCGAATCAACAATCTCGGTAGAACAGTTCCAAGACGTTTGAATATGGGGCTTGGCCCTTACCCGGAAGTCTCCTTAGCCGAAGCGCGTGACAAAGCGCGTGAGCTACGTAAACAAATCCGTAATGGTATTAATCCCCTTCAGGAAAAACACGAGCAAAAAGCCCGGCAGGAAATACTGGCCCGGAAGAAAAAGACCTTTGCTGAATGTTGTGAAGAAGTGCTGGAAGTCAAAGACAGTGAGATGAAGAACAAAAAACATCTCGCTCAATGGCGTTCAACACTGGAGACCTATGCCTACCCTTTCATTGGCAAAAAGGCCGTTAGTGAAATCACCAAAGTCGATCTTCTGGCAATACTGGAACCTATCTGGTTAACCAAGAATGAAACTGCCAGTCGTCTACGTGGACGTATTGAAACGGTGATTGATTACGCCAAGGCCAAAGAATACTTTGAAGGTGATAATCCTGCTGCATGGAAAGGTATGCTGAAACCTCTCTTGCATCAGCCAAGTAAAGTTCAGATCACCAAACACCATGCAGCTCTTCCCTATAACCAGATCGGCTCCTTTATGAAAGAACTACGTGAACGAAGCGGCGTTTCGCCTCGTGCGCTTGAGTTTGCCATACTGACCGCAGCACGCTCAGGTGAAATTCGTGGTGCCGAGTGGTCAGAGATCGATCTTGAAGGTAAAACGTGGACTATCCCCGCCAGTCGAATGAAAGCAGCAAAGGAGCATCGAGTTCCTCTGTCTGATGCTGCAGTTGCCTTGTTAAAAGCTTTACCACGCTTTAAGGGTATAAATTTTGTATTCCCTGCCACTCGAAAGGGACAACTCTCGGATACGGCTTTGCTGGCAGTCCTAAAGCGAATGGGATACACCGATTTAACACAGCATGGGTTTAGATCGACATTCCGTGATTGGGCTGGTGAAACGACCAACTACCCGCGTGAAGTAATTGAACATGCGTTAGCTCATCAGTTGGCGGATAAGGCAGAAGCTGCGTATCAACGTGGGACGTTATGGCCTAAGCGGGTGGCGTTGATGGATGAGTGGTCGGGGTATTGTGTTTCTTAGAAGTTCTAATTAGCTACAAATAGTCCCCGCCCTTTATGAACTGACACCATAAATTCTTAATGATTGTATAAGATTTATCAATTTAGAGTAATATACGACAGAAACGTTTCACATGAATATGCTGTTTTTAAGGAGAAAAATGAAATGAGTAAACTGGACTGGTTCAATAACGTAGAAAATCGCCCACATCCTTGGGAAGGTATGGGGCTGACATGGTTGACAACAGCACTAAATGTCCCTGATGTAAAAGCAGCTATTAATTTTTACACTGAAGTAATGAAGATGGTGGTAATTTCTGAACTTGAGGGTGATGGTGGTGATGTATTATTTGCTCGTATCCGTTACCGTGGCACAAACTTCACCATAAATAAGGAAGGATGGGATTCCGACCTGAAAAGCCCAAATACTTCGGGAGCTATGCCTCCCTTTATTTTTTATATGTATGTAGATGATATGATCACTCTGGTAAATGAAATGGTTGAAGCTGGCTCGACTGTTCTAAATGAACCTGCTGAAATGTTCTGGGGTGATTTAAAAGCCCGTGTGAAAGACCCATTTGGTTTTATCTGGGATATAGCACAGAAACTGTAAAGAAATCGTCAGATCATCGTTCAACTCCTCTTTTCGGTTAAAGTAGGCTGTTGAAATCAAAATGCACAACACATTTAATTCTTACTATGTCGTGCATTTTTGATTCAAATAATTAATACAAAATCAATTCTGTATACTACTTTTATTTACATGCATATAACCTTCTGAAATTACTATAACAGTGCTCGTTCTTACTACCACTACAACGACGTTCATCATATTCCGCAATAAGTGTTCCAGATAAAAAACCATACCTTGAGTCATACATCGACCCCGGACAAGCACATGCACCTGTATCACTATTTGGTATTACACATTTATATCCAGATGTTTGATCGGTTATTGTTATAAAAATACCTTTCAGGCCATCACCGCTTGCTGTCTGCCATTTACCACTGACACACGATAACACTCGACCTGTACTGTCTCGCCCAACCAGACCATTAGGCGTACATTTCGCATTTAATGTTGCCTGACCATTTAAATGGAGATATTCACCTGCTTTGATTCTGCCTGTTGATTCAATTGTCCCGTTGGATTTTATCGTTCCGGCGGTAAGATTACCTGAAGCATAAATATTCCCCGAATTGTTCATGTAAGCTTTAACTGTTTTACCGGTTCCTACACCAACAGTCCCTGACGCATACAAATCATAAGTGCGAACACCGCCAGCCCACCCAGCAGGCAAATCGTTTGGATTAAGTCCGTTGGTTGCTATACGTCCTCCGAACTTAGCCAGTCCGGTTGTAGATAGCGTGTTCAGATAGGTATCGGATTTTACCTTCAGGTTGTTGTTGATATTTACAGGACCATTAAGGGTCGAGGTTCCACCCACAGTCAGATCTGATGCAACAGACGCATTACCCGTTGTCTTAAGTGCTCCGGTTGTTGTTGTTCCTGATGCCGTCATATCTTTGATATTTTTGATGCTCTTACCACCAAGATTCAGATCGCCAGTCATAGGTAATGTTCCATCACGGCGCAGGTAAACAGAATACATAGAAGAGTTATAGCCCACGCGGTAAGCCAGTAACCCACCACCCGTGATATTGCTGTAGCTATTAGAGTTCTCACTCCACTGACCACCATAGCCGGAAGCTATCTTGGTGTTTCTGCTCATCCCACCATCAACACCCGCCGCCTCAACCGCTTTACCTAACAGGTCATAACGAATACGACCACCTTCTTCCCACGGGCTGGCGGTTGTTATAAGACCATTGATAACGTAATCTGGCGCTGTTCCTGAACGCTTTAACACAATTTTGTAAGATGCTTTTTGCGCGTTAGTTCCTGTATAGCCTACAGGCAACAAACCTTCATTAATTAACGTCTGGTAAGTGATTTCACAGCCATTAGACGTACAGGTTCTTGGCCCCGGATCGCTGCTTTGATTATTAGATGATGACAGTGTGGAAATCTTGTCATATCGAATACTGATATAGCGGTTAACTGCTTCACCAAGCTGTTTAATCTGTGTTCCGACATTATCAGCCAATACCGCTTCCTGATCGTTTCTCATATCCTGAAACTTCATAAAAGCGATAAGCGTTCCAATACCTAACACAATCGTCACTTCCAGTAAGGTAAATCCTTTTTTCTTTATCATAATTATCTCCCTGTTTTAGCAATAAGAAAGAAAAGGGCCTGCGCCCTCTTCATTAAATAGACGTGAAAACTAATGTATTACTTGTGGCATTCGTACATGCTGCTGCCGTAGCTGCCACATCGAGTGTTCCTCCTGCGGCTTTAACAACCTTGGTTCCAACCGTAGTAATGTAGAAATTACCTGCCGCCGCTGTCGCAATCTTCACACATTCCGCTGCTGGCACATTATCGTATGTGATAGTGAAAGAAGAGCCAGTCGCTGATGACGGACCTGTAGCTGTAGCAGCCAGCGTCACATTACCTTTAAAGGCATTGATGGGTTTAGCAGCCGTTCCTGACCCACTTAACATATTGTCAGGGAAGATTTTTGCCTGAACAGCCACAGTATTTGTCAGGCCAGTAAAGCTTGAAGCCGATGTGTATAACGCTTTAACACCTGCCTGTATGGTGGCAATGTTATTGGATTCTGCCTGCGCTCTTTGTGAAGCCTGAACCTTGGGATAAACGATAAAAGCAGCTACCACTAATGCAGCAATGATGCCCAAAACAAGTAATAGTTCGAGTAGTGAGAAACCTTTCTTGCTTTTTCTTTTGTTATTTAATAAAACCATTATTATCTCCTTTTTTGTTTTAATGATAACTCCTGTTATAACGCTTCTCTGATATCTGGCAATAGAAAGAGCAAGATATATTTAACTCTGTCTGACAGACGGATGAATTAAAAAAGGCAAAGATTTCTCTTTGCCTTCCGGGAGATTTAAAAACAACATTTGTTATCACTACTACTGTCATTACTACTTCCTCATGGGATATTTATCATATCTGATAAAAAAGTAATAATGACGTTCACTACATAAAGATAAAAATTAACAGATTACTGGTCAAACAGAACGCATGATTGAAAAGGAAAAAAAATATTAATAAAGGATTACCCTGCATTCTGTTCTTTTATATAGATAACAGATAATAATTAGGTATCAATACCTGAATCAAAATAAATTTAAAGATTTTTATTTTTGTCTTCTATCCATTTGCGCGAGAAACTTCCTGCCTGCTTTTATATACGTTATTCTTTCAATATCATTCAGGTCAGATACTGAAAGCAAAATCCCCATAACAAGCTCTTTATCCACCTGTTCGATATCGCAATGCATAGCCTTAGCTACTTCCGCACCAAGAATAATCTTTAGCCTTGTTTCAACTTTCTTACGTTCTGATTTCTCCAGAGACTTAAGACGATTAAGTTCTAGTTGAGCAAAAGCAACCTTTTGCTTTAATGTTTTTTCTGTTCTTGTTTTTTTACTTTCATTATCCATAGTTATCACCTCTTGCTGTTTATACGTATTTAATTATCACAAAGAGAAATAACGTCAAATTTATACCATTTTGTCAGAGACAATGATTCTGATACATCTATTTATAAATATGTGCAACGCATGTGATAGTATTCACTAACTAAAAACATCCAACACTCTCCGCGTTACTTATTTTTGCGCATTCGTGCTTTTATTTTTACCTGTCATTTTCAAACTCTATTTCCCAATCTCAACCTGTGAATTGTGCAACACATAACACTGTCTGTTTTATTCGTTTTTTTCATCAAATTTAGCAGCCCCGCCTTACGGCGGGAATAATTAATACTTCTTTTGCCCTTACGGGCCTTATCTTTACTCTTTTTGTCCTGTGGACGTGAAACCTACACCTTTAATCCAGTTTGCGCCGCTTAACCCGGCGTATTATTTTACAACCATACATATATTTCGTATTGATTATTAAGAGGGGCATTTTACATTGGTTTATTTTTTTAAAGACAATGCCCACCTATACACTGCTACGCAGTGTGTGGGGTCTACCGACGGTTGCCTGCCGCAGGCTAAAAGCAAAACCAAGGTCAACGTCAACCCCGAAGTTTTTCTTACGAAAAACTAACGGCAGCATTTATATTTGAGGTTATATTTTTAATGGCGATTTTTCATCTGGATTTTAAAATTGTGAAACGAAGCGAAGGCATGACTTCCGTTGCGAAAGCTGCCTACCATGCCCGTACACGTATTACAGATGATCGCATTGGCGAAACATTTGATTTCAGCCGCAGAACTGATCTACATGGTCATATTATATTAGCACCTGTTTCCGCACCTGCTCATATTGTTGAAAGCTCCTCAGCACTCTGGAATGAAGTTGAAAGAGTCGAGCGTCAACAAAATGGTCAAACAGCCCGTTATTTTGATGTCGCTATTCCCGTAGAACTCAGTAATGATGACAAGAAAAAATTGGTAGCCGAATACTGCCAGAAGAACTTTGTTGATAAAGGAATGATTGCTGATATCGCATTCCACGATTTAGATGGTAAGAATCCCCATGCTCACGTCATGTTAACCCTGAAAACTATCACCGCTGCTGGCTTCGGTAAAAAAGACAGAAGCTGGAATGATAAGAAGATAATGATCCAATGGCGTGAGTCGTGGGCCACGATGTCAAACAGCTACCTTGAAGCCGCAGGCAGTGAAGAACGTATCGATCACCGTTCTCTCAGGACGCAATGTGCTGATGCCCTTACCCAAGCAGAAGAAGCATTCAGTGCTGAAGAGAAAGCATTCTGGCTTGCCAAAGCAACGGAAACAAACCGCCCGGCAATGCAGCGTGTTCATCGTGCTAAATGGAATAACACCGAGTCTCAGGAACAACGAGCTGCTGAACAAGCTCAACGCGATCAGCAAATTGAAGAGGCCAAGAAGGTCTACGCCACATTCAGTGAGCTACCACTGGAGATCGTGGTTGATGTCAGAAGCTTTACGATTACACATCTTGCTGAACCCGAAGAGATTGTTCTACCAGACTTCCCGGCAACAGAAAAACAGCAACCGGTTATTGCGACACCATCCATAAGCAGAAGACCTGCTGCAAAGTCTTACCGTGACCCCAATAAGGTCAGTAAAGTAAATGTATCAGGGAAGAAATCCCCTGTTCTGGTTGTTCCTGAACCAACTGCATCCACTAAATTGAAAACACCATCTCTTCAAAACACCAGAGCGATGAACCGTGCTCCTGTGAGAAGTAGGAAACAGACCAAGCCCCGCCAGAATGGTTTGTTTAAACGTTTCACACTACTGATAGTAGGATATATAAGAGAGAGATTTGTGTGGGCCAGAAGGAAAACTGATACCACTGATGCTGACCATGACAAGCGTATCGCAGAGAACTATATCTATGATGAAGTGCTGGGTGTCAATGTTCCACGCTCAGAGTTTGAAAAACGTACCAAATTTAACAATGGTGACTATAAATTAACATCTGATGAGATCAAGCGTTTCCCAAGCCGACCTAATCAGGAACAGCCGGAAGTAAATAGAAGCTTAGATCTCACACCTTCAATGCCACCAGAACACATGAGGCAAGGAAGCGCGCCAAAACTTAGTCCACCGAGCCATAAGAAACACTAAATTTAGAACATACTTTTTAATGACCTATGTATCGTATATATTAAATACTCGGCGTATCATGTAGTCAGGGAGCTGATCTTGCCAACCATTATCGAAATAAAAGAAGAAGCAGTTAAGCTTCGTAGATTAATTGAAAGTTGTGATAAAAAGAACACCAGTCTTGTTATAGACTGTTTTCCTGTTATGAGTTGTAAGCTTACCTCAATGCTTCTTTCTTACCATTTTCTGACCCTATGGCCTGAATGTGAGCTAAAAGGAGTTAGCGCAACTACCGGAAAAAATAGTCAAATAACCCATTACTGGCTTGAGATAGATAATATTGTAGTTGATATAACAGGGGATCAATATAACATTATCAATGATAAGGAACTAAACAATAAGATTATAAAAAATAGGCCATATCCTGCCATCCATGTCGCATATAAAGAAAGTAGTTATCTTTATAACTTATTCAAAATTCGAGGGAAAGAACCACTGGCGTGTGGATTTCCAACATTTAGTGAAGATTTTATTGAAGAAATGGAACTTGGATATAATCAACTATTCAACAGAAAAGAATGCAATAATAGTTAAAATATTATACCTTACTGGTATGAATCATTATACTTAGGAGTTAATCATGACAATGGAAATACTTACAGCAATTCTTGTTATCATTACAGGAATTTATGCATTTTTGACATACAAGATGTCGAGAATAAGCGAACGAACAGCTCAGATAATGAATGAGCAAACCGAGGCAATGTCTCGTCCTTATATAATAATCCAGCCAATGGTAAGACCTCACTCGCAATTCCTATACCTGAAAATTTATAATAGCGGTAAGACACCAGCCCTGAATGTAAAATTAGAATTAGATAAGGATTTTTATCAGTTCGATGAGCCAACTAAAAACCTAAAAGAAACAAGTATTTTTACATCGACTATTGATAGCTTAGCGCCCAATCAAGAGTTATTCTTCGCCCTTGGTCAAGGTTGGGTTATTTTTGGAGAATCGAAAAATCCGTTACCACAACAATTTACGATAACCGCAACGTACAGTTATATGAATAAAGAAGTTGTTGAAAAAAAATAATATAGACTTAAGCCCTTTCATGCAAAGTGAAGGCGAGAAAAATCCCATTGTTGAAGAACTTGAAAGAATAAGAAAAATTCAAGAGAAATTGATAAAAGTGTCTAACAAATCGATATAATAAAATATCATTCACCACATTAAATGAAATACAATTCATGCCCCTTCTGTCACTTTCCACAGCGTAGCAGGGGCATTTAACGATCCAGCATCCTTTTAGTTAGCTTTCCAGCCATTACTTGTTTTAACAAGATTCATTGCAGCATCAGCAGGTTCATTCATCCCTTTAACGCTGGCGAAGGCTTTTTTGTCAATCCAGCCCGGAACGTCAACCAGCTTCCACGTATAAGTCACGCGAACTACTTTCTGATTACCGTTTCCCGGCTCCGTCCATTCCTTGATCTCGTCAACAGCACGACGACCAACACAGGCACCGTCTGTTGTGCTCCAGACTTTAGCTTTTATTCCTTCGTCTGTTATCCCTAATACGTTCGAGTCATAGCCCTGCTCAAAGACCATCAGGCCCTGCTCAACAAATCCATCGAGGATCACTGAATTCGTTCCTGTGCCTGTCGAATCAAGTCGTGGCTTGGCAAGACGAATGGGGAAGCTGGTGTTATTGTTATCCAGCGAGAAGCAGTATCTGGTCTGCCCAATCTTGGCATTGATCGCTTTCTCAAAATCACCTTTCTCACCACATCCCGCCAGTGCCAGAGCCGCGCCAGCAACGAGTAAAATCTTCTTCATCTGCTTATCCATCCTGATAATCAAAGTGCCTAAATTTTTGACCTAATCCGGTCAGGGCTAGAGTTATTGCGGGATCCGGCTGATATCACATGGCAAAACCACCGCTTAACCAATTGATAGGATTCAATTCTTTTAGCGTCTCGTCATATCGTTTAAAACGATCAAAAACAATCTCATGATAGTCATTGACTATCATAAATAGATATTCGATCGATTATGGCAATTAATCACCGATCGATATCATCTGTTTAATCGTCAAAATCTATCAATAATCAATTATCGATCTTTTATATCGATCATAATTTCAAGTTCTGATAGCCTTGCAACGCCGAGACCGATGCCATGAGTTTGGTGCCGTAGGACATATAAAACGAAGCAAAACTCTGTGAGCGGGTTCAGTCTCTTTAACTCATTTACATGGAGGAAGTAAGAGTGGAAGCAACAGGTATCGTGTTTTTAGTTGTGCTCTTCGTCATCATCATGACAGTAGTAGATATACAAAAGAAGAAACACTACAACAGCTTTACGGAAGTTCTGGACGGCGACATTCTTTCGTATGAATGCCAACAGACAGGTATTGTTATTGATACTCAAAAACATACTGTCCGTATTTTCAATAAAGATAAAGACAGCACATATACTTTTGATCAAATTCGAGAAATAAATTATACGCTTTCAGAGGGGGGTAAGTTTTATGGCAATGGAACATTACGAGGTATGAATAATGCGGCTATTGCTAACTGGAGAGAGCAACTTTCAGCGAATAAACGGTCTGGCCTAAATATTTTAACCGATGATATTAAAAATCCCATGTGGAAAGTTAATGTTCCCCTGAAAAATAAAAGCACCTCAAATCACGAACTTTGCGAGCGATGGATGCTGGTATTTAAAAAGTATGTTTTCTGAGTCTCACCCTTCATCTATTTATGGAACAAAAATGAAAAAATTATTATTTGCTATTTTTATCATACTTCCGCTTGGTAGCTGTACCGTTCATGGTAATAAATCCCTAACTGATGAAAATCATCAGACGGTTAAATTAAAAATTGTCAAGGGAAAAACAACCCAACAAGAAATCCTTGCTGCTTTTGGCGAACCTCAGACACGCGCTACAACTGATGGTCAGGAGATGTGGAGCTACTCCAGCATGACGGGAGAAAGCCAACTATCTAACTACATACCGGGGCTTGCTCTGTTGACCAATAGCAACACGGCGCACATTAAATCACTGGATATCTGGTTTAAAGGTGATATTGCGGAACGTTATGATTTTCGTCAGACTGCAAGTAAGACTTCACGCGGTTTGATGGATTGATAATACATATTATAGCAAAATCGGGAGCTGCTACAGATGAGCTCCCGATTTTATTTCATCATTATATATCATTTTACCTATATTAATCAGATTCTAAGTAAATTACAAAACAAATACTTCTTGTATATTACTAAGCGTCTTAGCACCTATACCTTTTATGCTTTTTAAAATATCCAGATCAAGCTTGCCTTCACGAACTCGCGCTTTAACAATTTCTTTAGCGATTGTTCTATTTATATTTAACAATGCTTCCAGTTCATCTAAAGTAGCTTTATTGATATCAGGCTTAGATACAGAGGTTTTGGTATTTGACATATACTCAAGCAAATCAGCCACAACTAAATACGTGTGGAACACTGACTTGACAGCTTCAATCCGATCTAACTCAGCGTGAACACCTTTATTTGTTAACTTATTAACCTTATCCAGCCATGATCCAAGAAAATCTATATGTGCTTTAGCAAGGTCTTTATTACTTTCGGATTGTATAACACCATCCATAAATGCCCAAAGGCGGTTTACGTATTGACCTTGCCCAACGGCCCGACCATTAAATTTTTCCTTCGATGCAGGATAAAGTTCATCAGCCAATCCTTCCAGAAGCCTACGACATGTAGTTAAAGCTTGAGACCATTCTTCTTCTTTATCTGAAGAGATAGCTTTAAATGCCAACATTAGTTGTTCTGCAATCACTGGATTTAGATCTAATAATTTATCATCGACAGCATTTTTCAATACGTCAAAACAGTTGCTGACAGTACCTGAGAATTTTAGCTGATTATATATTTGCGATGCTAATTCATGTGCTTTTTTTCTAACATAACTCAGATGGCGGCTTAAACTATCTTGATAATAAGTCCTATCATTACCAATTTTACTCCTGACAAGACCTGCATATTTTTCCTCAATAAATCCAATATTATTATATCCACCGCCGCCTTCATTACTTTTAAATTTAAACTCTTCATTGGAATAATGAATTTTTACCTTAAGACCTATCTCAAGTAATTTTTTAACATGTATTTTGAATTTATCATCATAATCGGATTTTTTACCATCTTTATTTTCTTGAAGAAAAATCAGGAACTCTGTGAGTAGCCTTGTATACTTTTCATCACCTAATTGAATTGCGCACCATATCTTTTTATCATCGTCATTTATAATATCCGCAGTCCTCTGCAGCTTTTGTATAGCCGATAACAAAGAACCTTTTGGCGACTCGAGTTCTTTAAGTGTTTCTTCAATAAGTTGTAATGCTATTTTCTTGTGTGGCATATAAAGCATCCTTTTACTGATAATAACTAAATCATTAAGTTGTGAATTATTTTGCCAAAACTAAAAACGAAATTCAGGAGGCTCAGCCATTTTGATATTGCCAATACGTATAGGTAGCTCACCTTTTCGCTGGCACAACCTCTTAATTGATTGCCACTCCTCAACTTCTGTTTCCATGTGAGTAGCGACCGAATCAAAAGCACCGTCGGCTACGATTATGGTAGTTTCTTTATCTGTTTCATTATCATCCGATTCTGTTTCAGGCACCTCGGTCAGTTCGTCTTCCAGTCCGGCCACACTCGCTTTCAGCTCATCAAGACTACTGGCGGCGTCTCTTGGCGCATAGAAGAACAGCCCGCTAATGAAGATGGCTTCCATAACCTCTCTAAATGAAAACGAGGTATCGCCATAAACGAAGCAACTGTGCTTGGAACTCTTCACACCCGATACGTTTTTCTTCAGCAAACCGTCCTTTGGTGAAGTCATCAATGTCTGTTTGCTATAGAGGATTACAGGCAGATTCTTTATCTCGTGAACACCACCACTGATGCTCCAGCGTTCTTTATCACCTTTAATGAAGCCAGAAGCCTCACAGCCACTTTCAATCTCAAATTCATCGGTCAGAACGCGTTCCCAGTTTAAATAGTCAGAAAAATCCTCTCCATCCTGCATCGCCTGACGTTTATAAGCGCGGTAAACCATGCTACGACGATCAATCCCAATCCATTCAATATCCCATGTCGTTGGCCCGGACAGTTTTCTTACCTCATCTATATAAGCACCAACATCTCTGTCCAGATAAGCCGCTAACGAAGCCTTCCACGGTTCTATTGCCAGAAAGATACTTGCCAGCGTTGTTCCTTCTTCAATCAGAACGGTATGGTGGAAGAAACGGAGAAGAAAGAACGGATCGGTATTGGCCATGACGTTCTGGATGGATCGCAATGGAACGGCAGCGGTTTCATCGTAATCGGACTGAAACCGTAGTATTGCATCGGAACAAAAAATTAACTTACCTTCCATCACTCATCCTCCTCCTGTAGTTATCAGACTAAATATTTTACCAGATCATAGGTTGTTATCGCATTTTGATTTTTACTGATTCATATTCGCTGATGTGATCCTTAAAAATGCTTATTGCTTTTGGCAATGACCTGTTAAGTAAACCATTAATCTCCTGTGATGCTTTTCCGTTTCTGACGACCACGATATATCCAAGAGTTAGATCTTGTCTTATAATTGGATTTAATGGTTCTATGCTTATGCTAATCCCCGTGTTTTTATATTTAAACCGGATATCCAAGTGAACTATGGATAACAATATTACCGCTATCTGCAGGCCTTGATAACATTCTGTCGCTGTATATCGCTTTTCTTAAATCTTCTAAAACAGGGATATAGTATTTATCCATGTTTCCTGTTAAAGCTGTAGGCATGTAGATTTTTGTTTTTATTTTTCGCATGATATTTTTCCTGTTATTGTTTTTATTTAATACCATGCAACTAATAATAATATCAAAAATATTTATTATATTTTATAGGTGTTTTATAACATCTGTGATTTTATAGTTTATTCACTCATCTGTGTGAGTTCTGAAACCAGACGAATATAAATATTTTTCAACCTGTCTTTATCACAACGACTTACAGACTCTGATAACAGATAATGACTATAATTATTGACACAAATGTTGTTGCCGTTTTCAATAGTTAATTTCAATCCAAGTTCTGTATCTTCTACTTTGTTTACAATACAGATCATAAATGGTGTTTTGTCATGTGGATGGAAGAGTGTGATCATTTTGATATTGTTCATTGTATTTTCCTTTTATTATTTTATTACTGTTTAATACTCCATCGTAAGCGTAAAAATCAAATATATCTGTGTTTTCTTCATGCTTTTACTTATTATTTTTAAACTACTTTTTGAAAAAATATTTATCTCTGTGCTGACGCACGGCTACGCCCTAACATTGACATTTTGTATTTGATTATACTACTATGAGGTAATAAACAAGTGTATTCGGTCATAGCCAGATCTATTTTCCTTTTAACTTTTAATTCGGATCCTATGTTTAAACATAGCATTCCCCATCTGACATATAGCATTTGCTCTTAAACGTATAGGAAAACTATATCTTGAGTAGCAGCATTTCGTGATTGTTGCCGCCAATCACTTTGCTGAATAGGGCTTGTCCCTGTTAATGATAGTTTTTTCAATTAATAATTTTTTCCATATAAATTACTGCCTGTAATCTGTTATAAGAGCTTTAAGGTGAAGATGGTTATATGTGTTATCTTCCTGCTTCCAACGTCTTAGAAAGCTTCCTATGCGATTTATTAACAGTTTACAGAACACTCTTACTGATATTTATTTTTACCTGATACATTCAATTATTATCTTTTGAAAACACATCCCTTGTGCTGGCGCACGGCTACGCCCCTGATACTGTTGTAAAACTATTTTCCTTGTTCATCTATAATGCATTAATGTTTTATCAGTGAAAAACAAAGCGATCAGTATAAAGATCATTCCCTCCACCAAGTTAGAATTCAGATCCCATACGAACATAACATCTTCCCTCTGACATATAGCATTTGCTCTTAAACGCATAGGAAAACTATATCCTTAGTAGCAGCACTTCGTGATTGTTGCCAACAATCACTCTGCTGTGAGGAGCTTGTCTCCGATAATGATGGATTTATCCAAAAAAAGATCGCGTCGTAGACGCTAATAAAACAAAAGAAATCTTAATTAAGCTCTCACAATAAAAGCAGCGGTTCGTGATTGTTCGAAACAATCACTTCGCTGATAGCAGTTATTAAGGAATACAATAGCCCCTGTAAAACCACTAAAACATAACGCAAAAGTAAAACTGGACTCTCTTAACTTCTTACTAATTATTTAATTATAAGCATAGTCCCGGACCAGTAAAATCGCGGCTTCACAACTTTTTTTCCTATGTTTAAACATAGCAAACTCCTATGTTCAAACATAGATCCGTCCTATGTTTAAACATAGCAAGATCTATGTTTAAACATAGCTTTTTTAACATATAACATTGTCATAATAATATACTTCCTATTTTATTTATAGTTCTACTATTGACTTTCACTTTTTTGCATAGTATTAAAATACATATAACAAAAATAATAAGAGAGAATAATATGAATACAAACGATGCTGACCTATTACACTTATTTGAATCATTAACTACAGAACAAAAGATTGATATCGCAAGACGCTTGCTACAAAACAAAGAAATAAAATCAACGACAGTTATTTCTTCTGAGGAAGATAAAGCTATTTCGTTTTCACAACCTTATGTGTTTGCTTTTACTTCCAACTTTCGAGTCTTCTCTGATCTTGACATATCCAAGAATGAATTCCGTGTATTAACCTATATCTTGGAGTATATGGAGTTTGGAAATCTGATCAATCTTTCGCAATCATCGCTGTGTAAAGCACTGAACATCGCTTCCGGTAATATGTCTAACATTTTTAAAAAACTCAGACAGAAAGGAATACTTGTAGAGCATCATGGTCATCTCTATATCAACTCTAACATTTTCGCAAAAGGGATGAGTCATCAACTGGATCAGAAACGAAAAGAACAGTTGAGCAACGCTCGCAATCTTTGCGCAGAGATAGAGCAGTATCCAGAAAACTATACGAAACATTCACAGGAAGAAAGAAGAAAACTGACCTTAGAAACAGAGGTTAAAGAAATTTATACTGACGCGTTTATTTTCAGTAAGAAGAAAAAGAATAACGCTGTTCCTAATCCCAATAACAGCATACATATTGATAAACCACGAAAAGTATATAAAAGAACAAAGGAAAATGAGGAAGCAAGAAGAAACGCTGTTGACGCAGACTCTCATATGCAGAAAGTATCCTGATAAAATAACAACAACAAGGAAATAACAATGAAAAAACTACCCGGTTCGCTTGAGATTAAGTTCCACGAAAAACTATCCAAGAGTGATATACTAAATATATTGGCTGAGCAGATGACCATGCTTGAGGAAACATTTGGCATTCAGGAGTTTAAGATTTTCTCTTACCTTGAATGTTATATTGGAGATAAGAAACAAGCATTATATTATAGAAGTCGCAACAGTGCCGTAGCCACATTCAAATTAAAGGGTCTGGAATCCCCGGTAAACACGGCTAAGCTCATATCAAAAGAAAACGGACAACGCATTGTTTCCTTTGATAAAGAACTGGATATAGACAGAATATCTGCTACAGTCCGAAATATACAAAACAATAATCCTTATCAGGGGTGGTCTGAAGGTATCAGTGTTGTTCCTGCCTCAATCATTAGTAAAATAATCCAAGAGGATATAATACGAGCGCAGGAAGAACAAGGCAGACTTTACCGTATTGAAGAACAGCACAAGAAAGAAGAACAAATACGCAAAGCGAAAGAAAGAGAGGAATATGAACGACCTTTAAAAGCTTTTATTTCTTCAAAAATAAAAGAAAGCGGTTTATATGAGAAGGATTTCAGAAAACAGGTTTGTTCAAGCTGCGACTATCTGAAAGATCGCGCCACAAAATCAAGATACTTTAGTGAACGACCTGACTTGTTAGAAAAATATCATAATGAAAGATTAATTCGTTTCTCGATAAAAGGCACTGATGGTGAAGTAGGTAAAATAGAAATTTATACAGAGACAGGTGAACTTATTTTTGAACAGTATAAATCAAAGTAATATTTTTATACCTACGCCAATTTGACACTTACACCATATCTCGTAATATAAATATATCTATTATTTTATCTACGAGGTATTTCTTATGAGAAAAGTAAAAACAGACAACAGTGATTTAATCGAATACGTAAATACAGTCAAAGAACTAAAAAATCACATTCCAATAGAAGAATACAGAAATGAATATCGTAAACTACGTTCCGATGATATTCCATTGGTTAAAGCTCAGAAATTTAAGTCTGCCCATACCGAACTTCGCAGGCTGGAAAAAAAGAGAGAATCTCTTATTGAATACTTTATTGACGAGTTAAATCCCATCAGCAGTTCAAAAGCTAACACATCAGCGAGATCAACTGGTAATCTCGATTTATTTAACGAACGCGTGTTATACCGTAAGGCCATTTCAGAAAAGAGCGATGAAGAAATAGTAGCCTTGGTCATAAAACAACGTACAGAAGCCGCTGTTGAGTTCCAACGTTCAATTGAACAGAGTCTTGAGCAACTATCTCGTATCTCGTCAGAGTTCGAACCATCAAACCAAAAGCGCAGGAAAATGTCTCTTTAAAACGACTCTATGCTATTCGTGTGAAATGTGATGTATTAGATTGCTTATGCAATAATGTTTACTATATTATTTACTGACTGTTTTTTTTGATTTTTCCAACAGCACCGTAAGCATTATTTTTATTAATCGCCTATTTTAAAACACCGGATAACATACTATGAGTGAAGCTCTTAAGGCACTGAACAATATTCGTACACTTCGCGCACAGGCTCGTGAAACAGATCTGGCAACTCTGGAAGAGATGCTGGAAAAACTCACCACAATCGTTGAAGATCGCCGTGAGGAAGAAAATTCAGCCCGTAAAGAACAAGAAGAACGTCAGGCTAAACTTGAAGCCTTCCGCCAGAAACTGTTAGAAGACGGTATCGATCCTACAGAACTACTCGCTTCCGTTGGTTCATCCCAGCCTAAAACCAAATCAACTCGTGCTCCTCGTCCTGCTAAATACAAATATACAGATGAGAACGGTAATGAGCAGACTTGGACGGGTCAGGGCCGTACTCCTAAAGCAATCGCCGCTGCTATCGAAGCTGGTAAGACACTGGAAGACTTTGCTATCTAACCGCTACAGCATATCCGGGCTTCACTGTTCTCAAGATAACAGGCCCGGAAAATATTCGATTATTCATCCAAGACTATCCCAGTCTGGCAGGTTGTTAACGACCTTTCGCCACCAATGATACACAGCCATAAGAACACCAAAACAAATACCTGCGACGACGCTTGAGACAAATGCAGTGCCCGGTTGCATCCCTGTATCCTTCCAAGTAAAAAACCACATACAGATCCCCCATGCCGGACCAAACCATCCACCCATCAACAAAGTGATTTGCCAGAATGAGGCAAAAGGTAGCGGTGGTATCTTGAGTCCAGCTTTCCATGCGAGGTGTAGCAAAGGAGGGGCATAATTACTTCGCCACATCTTCTTGCTTTCCATGATGGCAATAGCGTGTTTCTTTTTAGCTTCAAAGCCCATACGGTTCCCTCCAGATCCACCTTTACTCATCTATCTATCGATAAAAAGCCACAATAGACAATAATGATTATCAATTCCATGTATGTAAGTCAAAAATAACTCAAATAGTCATTCCTTTAGATCTTCTGGCGAAACCCGGTCACATGCCATTTTCTCAAGCATTCTTTGTAATCTTTTCATTTTCAACTTACGCGCTTTTTTCTCACCAATCTCCTGATAGTATTCTTCACGACGTTCGTTGACCACGCTCCTGAACTTTTTCAAAAGCTGTTCAAGTGTTTTGATGTCAGTAGTTGCGGCTTCCGCTTGGATTTTTTATACATATACATCACATGAAATTCATCGATCATTTTTTAGCTCCTTGAATAGACAAATAATATTTGTTATCAGCCCCAAGAAGGGGCCGATAGACGTCAGAATATATCAGCATATTGATTCCGCCAGAACAGTGTAGTGCATTTTGGCTAATGCCTGCCTAACCTCTTTAAAATCCACCTCAGATAGTTTTTCAGCCGCGTTCTTTTTCCATGCTTTTTTCAGAAGATGCTTTTCAGCATTTCTCATCGCCAGATCGATTAGCTTACAAACAAACACATGATCCATTACATGCGTTATAATCATATTGCTGGTCGTTTTATCCTTTGAGTTAAAAAGCTCCGCATAGATATGCAAGGACACAACATAAAAGATTTCAGTGTTTTTATTTTTAAATGTATTCATTTTCATTTCCTCTTTAGTTTAATATTGGAATAGCAAAATATTTGTATGAGCATTAGCGGTATACACACTTATAGACAATCCAAAGCCGACGAAGGTGTTGTTTTACCTTACTGTGGCTTACTTCTCCATAAATCCGATTCCTTTGGTTTTCTTCTGTGTCATCATAAAAATGATATCTCGTTTTTCTAATGATACTTTCCATAATGTCATTCATATTGTATTTATTGTTGAGAAAATAATAAAAATCATCTGGTGCATTCCTCCGCAATCCGTCCATATAGTTCCTGAAATAACATTCGGCTTGTTCAATAAACTGTTTTGTCGTAATAAGCTCTATCTTCATATTTTTCTCCATTATTGCTTAGGATAATAGGATGCCATGTGAGAACAGTTATCTGTTCGACACGAGATCTTGTTTCTGTTTTTATGCTGCGTTCTGGCGTGAGTTTCGAATAGCCGCTTCAATCCATTCATCAATCTCACTTTCAACAAAAGCGACACACCTCGGACCGATTTTTACTCTGTCTGGAAAGTTTCCTTCCTTAATACGTTCATATAAGGTCGTGCGACTGAATCCCACTCGATTTAAAACATCAGGAACGCGGATAAATCGTTTTACGCTGGTTTCACTATTTTCTTTCATTGTCTGTCCTCTATTATTGTAAGTAATCTCTATGAGATTTCGTTTTCTCTATGTTGTTTCGACGTGAACAATGATAGCGATTTTGCTTATGGTAATTTAGGGACGTTCAAAGAAGTTTTTTTTGAAAAATTCGAAGGGAAGCGAATGGAAAGATAACGGTTAATACTGGATGCGATCACGTTCGCACGGAGCGAACGTAATCCTTTTTACTTGGCTTCTTTTTTCTTATTCCTGTCATCTTCTACATGCTTTTCAACAGGGGAGTCTTTCAAGTGGTTGTTTTCCATCATGTAATCTTCAAGCGATTTCAGATAGCTCGGGTCAGTCAGAAAAGCCATTGCTAACGGGTGATCTGTAGCCTTTAGCATTCCTTCATCACGATCGTTGTCGCTGTCTTCATGAAGTAGCGAAGAAATCAGTGAAAGCGGGATTTTAATGCCGTTATCTTCTCCCCAGAAGATCAGGTCCATCATCGGGATAAGACGATATTCAATGATTTTTCTGAATGTGCTTTTCCCAAAACGATACTCTCTTGGAGCTGGAGACGTCATCTTAAGCTGTCTCTTCCATTGGGGGAGCAGCACTTTCAGATGTTCAATGATCTCTTCGGTTGATGCTTCTTCCAGATGAATATCGACAGTAATGCGTGAAAGATTTTTCAGTGATGTTTCTTTTAGATACTCGGACAGAAATTCAGACTGGCTTAACCCAGAGAGTTCAGGCGTGGCTTCGGTTAATGACAGGGTTTTCGCATAAAATTGCGCATGGCTTCGTGTCGTAGGGTTTACCGCGTAGGTTCTGGCAAGCTCATGTCCAAGGGTAGCGGTATCACCACTGAAAAAGATTTCACCGCTGAGGATCTTGTTGCGGTAATCATCCAGCATTAATCGGTTAAAGGTAGGTATGGTGTTCCGGCTCAACAACATTCTGTAAGCCAAGATGCGCCGCTCAACCTCAACATAAAACTGCTGTAAGGTGAGTTTCTCTATCGCCTCATATCGTTCCACATCAAACCATGCTTCCAGTGCTTTCCTGATTTCACTTCTTTTCATCCATCCTCCAACAATCCATTTCCTTTGATATATCTTCACAGGATCCGTTTGGAACAATTGAAGTTCAACTGTTTTGTCATCAGAGACGGAGGAATGGCTAAGTTGTTGTTAAGAGTGTGAACTCGAGAGCATAAAAGTGGATGCCCAACGCGCAGCAAAATGGTAAAAAAACAGCATCAGTAGTAAGAAAAATTGAGCGAGAGAAAGGAATTTTAATGCAGGGATTTATGCATGACAAAATCAAAAATGCTTTGTAAATGATTGATTTTGTTGAATGATTGGCGGAGAGAGGGGGATTTGAACCCCCGGTGGAGTTGCCCCCACTCCGGTTTTCGAGACCGGTCCGTTCAGCCGCTCCGGCATCTCTCCGTTCAGATGGTTGCCATGATGCCAGGAAATTTGGCATTTTAACAGTCCCTGTCCGTGCAATTTTGTTCAAGTGACGAGTTTGCGAGCAAAACGATGATTAAGTGGCCCTGGAAAGTACAAGAATCAGCACATCAAACTGCCCTTCCCTGGCAGGAAGCACTATCGATCCCCCTTTTAACGTGTCTGACAGAACAGGAACAAAGCAAATTGGTCGCTCTTGCCGAACGTTTTTTACAACAAAAACGGCTTGTTCCTTTACAGGGCTTTGAGCTGAATTCATTAAGAAGCTGCCGGATAGCACTTCTATTTTGCCTGCCCGTTCTGGAGTTAGGACTGGAATGGCTGGATGGTTTTCATGAAGTCTTAATTTATCCTGCGCCATTTGTGGTCGATGATGAATGGGAAGACGATATCGGTCTGGTGCATAACCAACGTATCGTTCAGTCAGGTCAGAGCTGGCAGCAAGGGCCTATCGTTTTGAACTGGTTGGATATACAAGATTCTTTTGATGCTTCTGGTTTTAACCTGATTATTCATGAAGTCGCTCATAAGCTGGACACCCGTAACGGCGATCGCGCCAGCGGAGTTCCCTTTATTTCGTTGCGTGAGGTTGCTGGCTGGGAACACGATCTTCATGCTGCAATGAACAACATTCAGGAAGAAATCGAATTAGTTGGTGAGAATGCGGCGAGCATTGATGCTTATGCTGCCAGTGATCCTGCTGAATGTTTTGCCGTACTTTCTGAATATTTCTTTAGCGCCCCAGAACTTTTTGCTCCTCGTTTCCCTTCATTGTGGCAACGTTTCTGTCAATTTTATCAACAAGATCCTTTGCAGAGACTGCATCACGCTAATGATACAGACCCGTTTTCGGCGACGAATGTTCATTAATTAACAACTTTGCAGATTAATTAACCAATTGAAATGGCTTATGAAATTTAGTGTTGACAGACAAGGTACCGCTAAGTAATATGCGCCCCGTTCTCACGATTCCTCTGTAGTTCAGTCGGTAGAACGGCGGACTGTTAATCCGTATGTCACTGGTTCGAGTCCAGTCAGAGGAGCCAATTTTCTGTTTTCATGCATCCTTGCGAATCTTTATCTGATGTTGATTCAACAGGTTAGTGTGAAAATTCTTCTCGATGCATTTTGATTTTACCCTACGCATCGGGAAAAATTGGTGGTCACATCTGGGGTCAGGTTAGTTCGATAATGGAGTGACCCCCATATGTCCCTTACCGACGCAAAAATCCGCACCCTCAAGCCTTCTGATAAACCCTTTAAAGTCTCCGATTCTCACGGTCTGTATCTGCTGGTCAAGCCGGGTGGCTCCCGCCACTGGTATCTCAAATACCGTATTAGCGGTAAAGAATCCCGCATTGCGCTGGGTGCCTATCCAGCCATCTCCCTGTCTGATGCGCGACAGCAACGTGAAGGTATCCGTAAAATGCTGGCGCTGAATATCAACCCGGTACAGCAGCGGGCTGCTGAACGTGGCTCACGAACACCGGAGAAAGTTTTTAAAAACGTGGCGCTGGCGTGGCATAAAAGTAACAGGAAATGGTCGCAGAACACCGCCGACCGTCTGCTTGCCAGCCTGAACAATCACATCTTTCCGGTCATCGGGAACCTACCTGTATCAGAACTTAAACCCCGTCATTTCATTGACCTGCTGAAAGGGATCGAGGAAAAAGATCTGCTGGAGGTTGCGTCCCGCACACGGCAGCACCTGAGTAACATAATGCGCCATGCGGTCCATCAGGAGTTAATCGATACGAACCCTGCAGCAAACCTTGGCGGCGTGACCACACCTCCTGTCAGACGGCACTATCCTGCCCTGCCGCTGGAGCGGCTGCCTGAACTGCTTGAACGTATTGGGGCATATCATCAGGGCCGTGAACTGACCCGGCATGCCGTTCTGCTGATGCTGCATGTGTTCATTCGCTCCAGTGAACTGCGTTTCGCCCGCTGGTCAGAGATTGATTTCACAAACCGAGTCTGGACGATACCCGCGACGCGAGAACCCATTATTGGCGTGCGTTATTCCGGCCGCGGGGCAAAAATGCGAATGCCGCATATCGTCCCCCTCTCAGAACAGTCCATCGCCATTCTGAAACAGATTAAGGATATCACCGGTAATAATGAACTGATCTTCCCCGGCGACCATAACCCGTATAAGCCAATGTGTGAAAACACGGTCAATAAGGCACTGCGGGTGATGGGTTACGACACGAAAAAGGATATCTGCGGTCACGGCTTCCGGGCAATGGCATGCAGTGCGCTGATGGAGTCGGGTTTATGGGCAAAGGACGCAGTAGAACGCCAGATGAGTCATCAGGAGCGCAATACCGTGCGCATGGCTTATATTCATAAGGCAGAGCACCTAGAAGCCCGCAAAACGATGATGCAGTGGTGGTCGGATTATCTGGAAGCATGCCGAGAATCTTATGCACCGCCTTATACAATTGGTAAAAATAAGTTTATCCCATAGTATACTAACGAATCCCACACTCTGGCAAATTACCACCACCTCTACAGGAGGTGGTTCTATATAGACTTTTATCAACTTCATGACGAAAAACACCTATTTTATCCCAAAAGAAGACAATAGAGTCACAGAGGAATCAAAGAGCGACTCAATTGTCTTTGGACAGTCTGATTGTGAGGTTAGAAAACAGTTACTCCTACACCATTAAATAGGGCGCAATGCTCGCTAATTTCTCCCGGGTTTCTGTCAGTTCGCGTTCCGGCGTAGATTGCGCGATGATTCCCGCCCCCGCCTGTATCCAGCAGCGCTGGCTATCCTGAAATACGGAACGCAGAACTAGCGCCGCATCAAAGCGCGTATCGTCCAGCAGCAGGATTGCGCCGGAATAAAGCTCTCGCGGCGTCTTCTCAATTTGCATAATCGCGTTCAGAGCAGCATTTTTAGGGATACCTGAGGCGGTAATCGACGGAAACAGCACGGTAAACGCATCCCAGGCATCCTTGTTTTCCGCAAGCTGACCGCTCACGCCAGACCCCAGATGCTGCACGCTGCCGCGCTGGCGAACCGACATTAAATCTTCAACCACCACGCTGCCCGGCTGGCAAACGGCCTCCAGTTCAGCAATAGCTTCTTTGACAGAAAGGATATGCTCAAGCACCTCTTTACTGTCGTGCAGCAGTTCTGCCTCTTTCGCCTTATTATGCTCCGGGTTTCCCATGCGATCGCGGGTGCCTGCAAGCGGTTCAGTGACCACTTTATTGCCCGTCACTGACATCACCAGTTCCGGGCTAAAGCCCAGCGCTTCGCGTCCTTCCTGACGGAACATAAACGAGCGCACAGGCGTGTTTGCCTGCCGCCCGTATAACAGCGTGGCGGGCATATCAATCCGCGATGGCAGGGGAATGGCGCGCGAGACAATCACTTTGACATACTCGCCACGGCGGATCTCCGCAACGGCGCGCGCAACCTGTTGTTTATATGTCTCACCATTGAGGGCGGTATCCACCGCCAGTGGTGCGTTCTGCGTCGTTGTACCGGCCTCTTTTACCCACTCGCACAAACGTCGGCACCCGTCGGCGGAGTCCGCATAAACGGTGACATTTCCCTTTTCAAAAATAAGTTCTTCACGGGGAACGGTTAACGTCAGCAGCGGCCACTCCCCGGCGTTAAAGGCAATCCCCCGCGCATGCGCCGCAAAGTTGAACCCAACCTGTCCATATACCCGACGTCCTTTCACCTGAGGATGCGCCATAAAACGACGCGCGCAGTCGGCAATGGAATCCACCGCCCATTTTTGCTCCCCGGCATCATCAATAAATGTCGCCTGCGTTCCGTCGGCATTAATGTGCAGCCGTGCCTGGCACCCTTTGCCTAAATACCAACAGGGTTGACGCTCATAGACATAACACTCTTCTTCTACGAACTGGCGTAAAACGCCAGAAATCGTCGGTAGCCATTGTTCCTCTGGTAACGCCAGATGTAGAAATTCACTGATTTTCATCCCTTACCTCTCTGTGTTATTCGCGGATCAATCAATTGCGCTTGTCATCAGTTCTCTTGCCGAATGCAGCCGGATATAAGCAACCCACGCCGCCAGCAACGTGAATGCCCCGGCAAACAGGAAGCAGGCCGCATAGCCAAAATGTTGAGCAACAACGCCACCGATAACGCCTGCCAGAATGGCGATTGCCGCATCAGTACATTGAAAGAGGGTGAAGTCGACACCGGCCTGCAAAGGCGATGAAAGCGACATCAGCGTGGCGTAAAGACAGACCAGCGCGCAGGCCAGCGAAATGGACTGGACAATGACCAGACACTGGAGAATCTGCAGCAGCAGATGACCCGGCGCCATCATGAGCGTCATCACCACCGCCAGCAGCGCGATCCCCTGGACGCCATAAGCCGTCAACAGCGCTCTGCCGGGTGAGGTGTATTTCATCAGCAATCCGCCGGCCAGCGTTCCTGCTATGCCCGCTGCAATATTGCCGCCGCTGAACAGCGCGCCCAATGCGGACATGCTCAACCCATGATCCAACAACAGCGGTGCCAGAAGAGGCAGCACAAACCGCATGCCTGAATTCAGCATCAATACCAGCAGTAAGCCCAGGCGCGCCTGCTTCCTCCTTAGCGCATAACCTAACGCCGGAACATGCGGGATAGTCGCTGTTCGCGTCGGCTCCGTAATGCGCCACAGCGGGAGTGACAGCGCCATAATCAGCACCGCCATCATCAGCATGGCGACAGGCCAGCCGGATGCCGCCGACAGCATCAGGAACACCCCGCCGCCGCACATCATTCCCAGATAGCTGCCGCCGACCTGCACGCTGTTTCCCCAGCCGTAACCCGTGCGGGTCAGTTGATCGACACAAAAGCCGTCGCTGGCGATATCAATGGTGGAGGCGACCGTGCCTGCCACCATAAACAGAACAAATAACGCGACGATTTGCGTATCGGGGAATCCCCCTTCTCGCCCAAACCAGCCAATCGCTGCGGCAATAGTCAGGATCGCCGCTAGCGCGACCTGACCACGCAGGATTAACATGCGGGAACGGCGTTCCTGGCTACCGGGCGGAAGCCGCCAGCGCTCGATCCACGGCGCCCAAATAAACTTCAGCGCCCAGGGCAGCATAAACAGGGTTGTCGCACCGGCAAGCGCCAGCGAACCGCCAGCAGCGCGCACCAGCGCGGGTAAGGACTGCATAGACAGCGCCGATACCAGACTCTGCGTCACATAGACGCCGGCAATAGCAAAAATCACCCGCCCGGTCGTCAACGTCAGCGGTTTCACATTCGACTGAACATCACTCATGCCCCCACTCTCCAGACGCGGAAACCCCGTCGTCGCGCCACACGCGCGCGGCCATTTGCGCCTGCCACAGCGCCTGATAACGTCCATGATGTGAGAGCAATTGCGCATGAGTACCCTGCTCAACCACCTGTCCCTCTTCCATCACCAGAATGTTTCCGGCCCCGGCGATGGTGGATAAACGGTGAGCGATGATAATCACCGTCCGGTTGTAAACCAGGTTATCGATCGCTTTTTGCACCGCCAGCTCGCTTTCAATATCCAGCGCAGCAGTCGGTTCATCGAGAATGACGACCGGCGCGTTTTTCAATAACGCTCTGGCAATGGAAATCCGCTGGCGCTCGCCGCCCGATAGCTGGCCGCCCATCTCTCCCATTGGCGTCAGCCAGCCTTGCGGAAGACGGGAAATAAACTCAAGGCACTGCGCCGCGCGGGCGGCCTCTTCTACCTCCTGCCGCGTCGCCTGTGGGCGCGCGATACGGATATTCGCCAGCAGCGTGTCATCAAACAGCCAGACATCCTGGAAAACAACAGAAATCAGGCTATTGAGCTGTTCCGGCGTCAGGCGGCGAATATCGACGCCGCCAATAGAAATCTGCCCTTGCTGCGGATCGGCATAGCGCATTAACAGTTTGGTGACCGTAGTTTTGCCTGCGCCGGAGGCACCCACCAGCGCGCTCATACTGGCTGCCGGGAACGTCAAAGAAACATGATTAAGCGCGTGGCCGTCACCTTCTTCGTAGCGATAGCTGACGTTGTCAAAGCGGATATCGTAACGTTCCGGCATCTCGCTTTGCTCTGCGACGGGAAGCGGTGCTATCGCCATAAACTGCTCAATCCGTTGCAGGGCGCTGGCGATCAGTTCCACAACCGAGGTGTAGCTGATAAACATCGCCATCGGTTCTGCGAAGCGCATAATCATCGCGACGGCGGCAATCAAAAAGGCGAGGTTCAGAGTGCCCGTCACTACCCAGACGATCCCGGATAACACCACCACCTGTAGGCCCAACTCCACGACGCTGGCGATCAGCATCGTCGCGCCAGCGCCCTGACGGTGAGTGCGGGTCTGTAAGTTTTCCAGCGCATTGAAATGCGCCAGCAGCGCCCGGCTTTTATCGGCATCGCTGCCGCAGGTGCGCAATACCATCATCCCCTGAGCAAATTCAACGATATCGCCGCTCAGACGCTGGTGCGCTTCCCCCAGCGTCTGCATTTGTCGCCGCATCGCCGGGCGGCGCCAGTAATAAAACGGCACCAGCAGAGGGAAGATCAGCAACATCACCAGCCCCAGCCGCCAGTCTATCCACAATGTCGCCAGCGACGCCGTCAGCGGCGTGACAATGGTGAGCAGCAAAATATTGGCTATCGCAATAACATAATTGAGGTTTTCATCCACGCTGCCCAGCAGCAAGGCGTTCATTTCACCCGCCCTGCCGCGCTGGAGCTTCTCCAGCGGCACGCGGCGTAACTGCTCGCCAAGTCGCAGGCGCAACTCATGGGTAGCCTGCGCCAGATGACCACGGTATTCAAAGCCCAGGCCATACCAGCGTAGCACCAGCGTCACAATTGCGGCGACGCTGAAGGCCATAGCCCAGTTAAGAAGTTGCGGCGCGTCTCCCCGTAACAGCGCATCAATGATCGGATAAAGACAGGCAAAGGCGATCCCCTGCATGAATGCCGCCAGCAACAGCGCCAGCATACTGCGTCGCAGCATCCTGGCCTGACTGCCAACGCTGGAGATAAGCTGGCGCCAGATGACGCGCCAGGCCAGGTTATCCGCAGGATTATTGTCTTTCATTTTCCACCACCTCTTCCTGTGTTCCACCCGGCACCCAATGCTGCGCCTGCTGATAGTGTTGCCAGAGCCGTTGATACAGGCCGCCCTGCGCCAACAGTTGCGTATGGTTCCCCATTTCCCTGAGCTGTCCGTCGGAAAACAGCAATATCACATCGGCCTGAGTCACCATTGAGAGACGATGCGCGACCATGATGACCGTCCGGCCACGCATGGCCGCCGCGAGCGCCTTGATAAGCGCCGCTTCGTTTTCCGGGTCAGCAAACGCCGTCGCCTCATCGAGCACCAGGATGGGGCGATCCTGCAAAAGCGCCCGGGCGATAGTAATGCGCTGCCGCTGGCCGCCGGAGAGAAATACCCCACGTTCCCCGACTCGAGTGTTGTAACCTTCTGGCAGAGCGCTAATAAAATCATGGGCCTGCGCCACTCTGGCCGCCGCTATAACCGCCTCCAGCGGCGTATCCGGCGCGCCCAGACGAATGTTATTGGCTATCGTGTCGGCAAAAAGGAAGTTGTCCTGAAACACAAACGAGAGTTGCTTCATCAGGGTGTCCGTCTGCATATCACGCAGATCCACGCCGCCAATACGGATATGGCCTTTGTCCGGGTCGGCGTAACGCAGCAGCAAGCGCGCCACGGTGCTTTTTCCGGCGCCGCTTGGCCCGACCAGCGCCACAATTTGCCCGGCAGGCACATGAAAGCTCACCTCCTGCAACGCGGCGCCAGTACGCGCTTGCGGATAATGAAAGCTCACCTGCTCAAAGGTAATGCTCGCCTCTTGCGGCTGCTGGTCAGACTGCGGCAGCGATAACTCCGGCATCGCGAGAACCTGATAAATACGCTGAATGCTTAAACGCGTTTGCGCGACCAGGTTATTGAGCATCATCATTGGCATTACGGCTTCGGCCATTCCGCTGCCCAGCAGTAAAACGGCCACCCACGCGATAAAATCGAAACTGCCATAGTGCAACAGGCCGTATCCCGACCAGATCAGGACAAACAGGGTCGGGAGAGGATTCAGAATCGAGAAGGAAAAACGCGCTGAAAAACCGGCTTTGCGATACCAGGTTTTGAGCACATCGACCCACTCTTCAAGGGCGCGTTGATAGCGCAAAAAACTGGTGCTGCCGCTATCAAACGTTCTCACCACGGGCATGGCCTGCACGAACTCAATAACCGCCGCGCTAACCTGCTCGCGCGCCTTATGATAACGCTGAGCCATATCTTCCGAACGCTGGCGGGCGAGCACGAGAACAACCGATCCAAACGCCAGTACCCCCAGCGTCGCGATTGCCAGCCGCCAGTCCAGCCAGAACAAGATAACGATTGTCGCCAGCGGCATGATGATCGCGCGGGCATAGAGCGGCGTGCTGTCGGCCACAAAAATATGTAACGACTTCACGTCATCCAGCATCACTTTCGCCACTGACCCGCTGCCCATTTGCTGTAACACGCCAGGCGGAAGCTGCAATGCTTTACGGGCTAACCTGCTGCGCAGAATGTTCTCCAGATGAAAAGCCGCGTAATGAGAGGTGTTGAACGCCTGTAAGCGCAGAACAAAAGTTAAGACCACGCAGCCGATCACGCCGCCCAGCGGCCAGGCCGGAATAGCGTCAGGCGTCGCGCGAATGTCACGCAGGCTCCACGCCAGAAAAAGGAGCGCCCCCAGGCTGGTTAATGCCGCCAGCCCCGCCAGCGCCATAGCTAAAATAACCTTCCTGCGAACCGGTGTAATCACCTGCCAAAGAGGAAATCGGGACAGCGATTCAGTATTGGATGATTGAGATGACATGGGAGTAACTGAATTTCCTGATGAATTTTTACGGACGCCAAAAACGACAATTCAGGGTGGCGTTCTGAGAATTAATGTGAATAATAACCATTATCAATAACTCATCTACCCCATTCGGTTCTATTTATACCCGCATTGGTCTAAGCCACAGGGAGATAACCAGGTCATGATGGAGTCACCGCAAACGCAATCTGAAATCTCTATTCACCAGTTGGTGGTCGGGAAACCTGCAAACGATGGCAATATTCCTGCTCAGTGTGAACTGCTGCGCTGTTCGTTGCAGGAAGGTATGGATATTTTGCTCTGGAGGGGCCATTTTGCGCGGCCTGAGACGTTGCAGCTACACGACGATCTGGGCAGGATTAACTTCTCGTGCATCCTGGAAGGCACATCGCGCTTTGCGATTCAGGGACTCCGGCGCCACACCGACTGGGAGCTTGCGCGCAATCGCCATTACATTACCCATACGCCAGACTGTCGCGGCAGCGCCTCCTATTGTGGCCGATTCGAGAGCATTACCCTCTCCTTCAGCCCTGAAACCCTCGCGCTGTGGGTGCCGGATATTAGCGCGGTCATTAAGAATAAGATCGACTCCCACTGCTGTTGCCAGCAGCAGCGTTGTAATGCTGAAACCCACTTAACGGCTCAGGCCTTGCGTCACGCGCTGATGCGCATGCACGGCGGCTTCAGTCATGAACAAAAGCCGTCGACGCTATGGTTGCAGGGGCAAAGTCTGGTCATGCTCAGTCTGGTGCTGGATGAACATCGCGAAGACGCCAGTTGCCTCTCCTGCCACTTCAACCCGATGGAACGCCAGAAACTGCTGCGGGCGAAGGATCTGCTGCTGGCTGATCTGACGCAAGCGCCGGGCGTCGCGGAGCTGGCCAGAGAGTCCGGTCTGAGCGTTCTCAAAATTAAGCGAGGCTTCCGCGTTCTGTTCAACAACAGCGTCTATGGCCTGTTTCAGGCTGAACGAATGCAGGAAGCCAGAAGACGCCTGGCCAACGGCAATACCTCCGTCATGACGGTGGCGGCCGATCTGGGCTATGCCAACGCCAGCCATTTCTCTGCCGCCTTCCAGAAACAGTTTGGCGTAACTCCTTCGACCTTTAAACGCGGGATGTAACCGGGGTCGCGCCCCCCTAAACTCCTCCCTGACAGAGGCCCGGATACCCCATCCGGGCCTCTGTTCTTTCCGCCTGTTACCAACCCGAAACGGGCATAAATAAACCCGTTTCGGGTAGCATCCAATTGTTAATAATTATTATTCTCATATGAGTAATGCTTTTCGGTAAGACGTGCCATCAGGAGGAAGAATGATTTCTGGCGCACCATCTCAGGATTCGCTGTTACCGGACAACCGCCACGCGGCTGATTACCAACAATTACGCGAGCGGCTCATACAGGAACTGAATTTAACGCCGCAGCAGTTACATGAAGAGAGCAACCTGATCCAGGCCGGCCTGGATTCCATAAGATTGATGAGATGGTTACACTGGTTTCGTAAAAATGGCTACCGCCTTACCCTTCGCGAGCTGTATGCCGCCCCCACGCTGGCGGCATGGAACCAGTTAATGCTCAGCCGGTCGCCGGAGAACGCGGAAGAAGAAACGCCGCCCGACGAATCATCCTGGCCGAACATGACCGAAAGTACCCCCTTCCCATTGACGCCAGTACAGCACGCCTACCTGACGGGCCGCATGCCGGGGCAGACGCTTGGCGGCGTGGGTTGCCACCTGTATCAGGAGTTTGAAGGCCATTGTCTGACGGCGTCGCAGCTGGAGCAGGCCATCACGACCTTGCTGCAACGCCACCCAATGCTGCATATCGCCTTTCGCCCCGACGGGCAGCAGGTCTGGCTACCGCAACCTTACTGGAACGGCGTCACCGTTCATGATTTACGCCATAACGACGCTGAAAGCCGCCAGGCCTATCTGGACGCACTGCGCCAGCGCCTGAGCCACCGTCTTTTACGCGTGGAAATCGGCGAAACGTTTGATTTTCAGCTGACGCTCTTGCCGGACAATCGCCACCGCCTCCATGTCAATATTGACCTGCTGATTATGGATGCCTCCAGCTTTACGCTTTTCTTCGATGAGCTTAACGCCCTGCTGGCCGGAGAATCGCTGCCGGCTATCGACACCCGCTATGATTTCCGCTCGTATTTGCTGCACCAGCAGAAGATCAATCAACCACTGAGAGACGACGCGCGCGCTTACTGGCTGGCGAAAGCATCGACGCTTCCCCCCGCGCCCGTCTTGCCGCTGGCCTGCGAACCCGCCACGCTATGTGAAGTCCGTAATACCCGACGCCGCATGATTGTCCCGGCAACACGCTGGCACGCCTTTAGCAACCGGGCCGGCGAGTATGGCGTGACGCCGACAATGGCACTGGCGACCTGTTTTTCTGCCGTGCTGGCTCGCTGGGGCGGCCTGACGCGTCTGCTGCTTAACATCACCTTATTCGACCGCCAGCCGCTGCACCCGGCGGTTGGCGCGATGCTTGCCGACTTCACCAATATTCTTCTGCTGGATACCGCCTGCGATGGCGATACCGTCAGCAACCTGGCGCGTAAAAACCAGCTCACATTTACGGAGGACTGGGAGCATCGCCACTGGTCCGGCGTCGAATTACTCCGTGAACTCAAACGCCAGCAGCGCTACCCCCACGGCGCCCCGGTGGTATTTACCAGCAATCTGGGGCGTTCCCTCTACAGCAGCCGCGCAGAATCGCCGTTGGGCGAGCCGGAATGGGGCATCTCGCAAACGCCGCAGGTCTGGATAGATCATCTGGCGTTCGAGCATCACGGCGAGGTCTGGCTACAATGGGACAGCAACGACGCGCTGTTCCCTCCGGCGTTAGTCGAAACATTGTTCGACGCCTACTGCCAGTTGATTAACCAACTCTGCGATGACGAAAGCGCCTGGCAAAAGCCGTTCGCAGATATGATGCCCGCCAGCCAGCGCGCGATACGCGAATGGGTCAACGCCACCGGCGCCCCCATTCCCGAAGGCTTGCTGCATGAAGGCATTTTCCGTATCGCTCTGCAACAGCCGCAGGCGCTGGCGGTAACGGACATGCGTTATCAGTGGAATTATCATGAGCTGACAGACTATGCCCGCCGTTGCGCGGGCAGGTTAATCGAGTGCGGGGTTCAGCCCGGCGATAATGTGGCTATCACGATGTCGAAAGGCGCAGGACAACTTGTTGCGGTTCTGGCCGTCCTGCTGGCCGGGGCGGTTTACGTTCCGGTTTCGCTGGATCAGCCTGCCGCACGGCGCGAGAAAATCTACGCTGACGCCAGCGTCCGGCTGGTGCTCATTTGTCAGCACGACGCCAGCGCCGGGTCAGACGATATTCCCGTCCTTGCCTGGCAGCAGGCCATTGAGGCGGAGCCGATCGCCAACCCGGTAGTACGCGCCCCCACGCAACCGGCCTACATTATCTACACCTCCGGCTCTACCGGTACGCCGAAAGGGGTAGTCATTTCTCACCGGGGAGCGCTTAACACCTGTTGCGATATCAATACCCGCTATCAGGTTGGCCCGCATGACAAGGTGCTGGCCCTCTCCGCCCTACATTTTGATTTATCGGTTTACGACATTTTTGGCGTACTGCGCGCGGGCGGCGCGCTGGTGATGGTGATGGAAAATCAACGGCGCGATCCTCACGCATGGTGTGAGCTGATCCAGCGCCATCAGGTCACGCTCTGGAACAGCGTCCCGGCGCTGTTCGATATGCTGCTGACCTGGTGTGAAGGTTTCGCCGACGCCACGCCGGAAAACCTGCGCGCAGTGATGCTTTCCGGCGACTGGATCGGGCTTGACCTCCCCGCCCGTTATCGGGCCTTCCGGCCACAAGGACAATTTATCGCGATGGGCGGCGCCACCGAGGCGTCTATCTGGTCTAACGCCTGCGAAATTCACGACGTCCCTGCCCACTGGCGCTCCATCCCTTACGGTTTTCCGCTAACCAACCAACGCTACCGGGTGGTGGATGAACAGGGCCGGGACTGCCCTGACTGGGTGCCGGGTGAATTATGGATTGGCGGCATTGGGGTCGCGGAAGGCTATTTCAACGATCCCCTGCGTAGCGAGCAGCAATTTTTGACGCTCCCGGACGAGCGCTGGTATCGCACCGGCGATCTCGGCTGCTACTGGCCAGATGGCACAATCGAGTTCCTCGGTCGTCGCGACAAGCAGGTCAAAGTCGGAGGATATCGCATCGAGCTGGGCGAAATCGAAAGCGCGCTCAGCCAGCTGGCGGGGGTGAAACAAGCAACCGTTCTGGCGATCGGCGAAAAAGAAAAAACGCTGGCGGCATACGTTGTTCCTCAGGGCGAGGCTTTTTGCGTTACCGATCATCGGAACCCGGCACTGCCGCAGGCGTGGCACACGCTTGCGGGAACGTTGCCCTGTTGCGCCATCTCGCCAGAGATCTCCGCAGAACAGGTAGCCGATTTCCTTCAGCATCGCCTGCTAAAACTGAAGCCGGGTCACACCGCTGGCGCCGATCCTCTCCCCCTGATGAACTCACTCGCTATCCAGCCGCGCTGGCAGGCCGTGGTGGAACGCTGGTTAGCATTTCTGGTGACACAACGGCGACTGAAGCCCGCTGCTGAAGGTTATCAGGTCTGCGCTGGTGAAGAACGCGAGGATGAGCACCCGCACTTCAGCGGACATGATTTAACGTTATCGCAAATTCTTCGCGGTGCCCGTAACGAACTGTCGTTACTGAACGACGCGCAGTGGTCCCCGGAAAGCCTGGCCTTTAACCATCCGGCCAGCGCCCCGTATATTCAGGAACTGGCGACAATTTGCCAACAGCTTGCACAGCGCTTACAGCGCCCGGTACGCCTGCTTGAGGTGGGAACCCGCACTGGCCGCGCCGCAGAATCGCTGTTAGCACAGCTCAACGCCGGACAGATTGAGTATGTCGGGCTTGAGCAGAGCCAGGAGATGCTGCTGAGCGCCCGGCAGAGGCTCGCCCCCTGGCCTGGCGCCCGTCTGTCCCTCTGGAATGCAGACACGCTGGCGGCGCACGCTCACTCGGCGGACATTATCTGGCTTAATAACGCCCTGCATCGTCTGCTGCCGGAAGATCCCGGGCTCCTTGCGACATTACAACAGCTTGCCGTTCCCGGCGCGCTGCTCTACGTGATGGAGTTTCGCCAGTTAACGCCGTCCGCCCTACTCAGCACGCTCCTGTTAACCAATGGGCAGCCGGAGGCCTTGCTGCATAACAGCGCCGACTGGGCGGCATTATTTAGCGCGGCCGGCTTCAACTGTCAGCATGGCGATGAGGTCGCGGGGTTACAACGCTTCCTCGTACAATGTCCTGACAGGCAGGTGCGCCGCGATCCCCGTCAACTTCAGGCCGCCCTCGCCGGGCGTCTGCCGGGGTGGATGGTGCCGCAACGGATCGTCTTCCTCGACGCCTTACCGCTGACGGCTAACGGGAAAATTGACTACCAGGCGCTGAAGCGTCGTCATACCCCTGAAGCGGAAAACCCGGCCGAAGCGGATTTACCCCAGGGCGACATTGAAAAACAGGTTGCCGCCCTCTGGCAGCAACTCTTATCAACTGGCAATGTCACCAGAGAAACCGACTTCTTCCAGCAAGGCGGCGATAGCCTGCTGGCGACCCGTCTGACCGGGCAACTTCATCAGGCAGGTTATGAAGCGCAATTAAGCGACCTGTTTAATCATCCCCGGCTGGCGGATTTTGCCGCCACGCTGCGGAAAACCGACGTCCCGGTCGAACAACCATTCGTCCACTCCCCTGAAGATCGCTACCAGCCCTTTGCGCTTACCGACGTGCAGCAGGCTTACCTGGTGGGGCGTCAGCCGGGCTTTGCCCTGGGCGGCGTCGGCTCACATTTCTTTGTTGAATTTGAAATTGCCGATCTGGATCTCACCCGGCTGGAGACGGTCTGGAACCGATTAATCGCCCGCCACGATATGCTACGCGCCGTCGTGCGTGATGGACAGCAACAGGTGCTCGAACAGACGCCTCGCTGGGTAATACCCGCACACATCCTCCATACGCCTGAAGAGGCGTTGCAGGTGCGCGAAAAACTGGCCCATCAGGTACTCAACCCCGAAGTCTGGCCGGTATTCGATCTCCAGGTCGGTTACGTTGACGGGATGCCCGCCCGCCTGTGGCTGTGTCTGGATAACCTGTTGCTTGACGGTCTGAGCATGCAGATCCTGCTGGCGGAGCTGGAGCACGGCTACCGCTACCCGCAACAGCTGCTTCCGCCGCTGCCCGTCACCTTCAGGGATTATCTGCAACAACCCTCGCTACAGTCGCCCAATCCAGATTCTCTGGCATGGTGGCAGGCGCAGCTTGATGATATTCCTCCGGCGCCTGCGTTGCCGCTGCGCTGCTTGCCTCAGGAGGTTGAAACACCGCGCTTCGCCCGCCTGAACGGCGCACTGGACAGCACGCGCTGGCATCGGCTGAAAAAACGGGCGGCTGACGCCCATCTCACCCCGTCGGCCGTACTGTTGTCGGTGTGGTCAACGGTTCTCTCTGCATGGAGTGCACAGCCTGAGTTCACGCTTAACCTTACGCTTTTCGACAGGCGACCGCTGCACCCGCAAATCAACCAGATTCTGGGCGATTTCACCTCGCTGATGCTGCTGAGCTGGCATCCCGGCGAAAGCTGGCTGCACAGCGCGCAGTCACTACAGCAGCGGCTGAGCCAGAACCTCAACCACCGCGATGTGTCAGCCATCCGCGTGATGCGTCAACTGGCGCAACGGCAAAACGTGCCTGCCGTTCCGATGCCCGTCGTCTTTACCAGCGCACTGGGCTTTGAGCAGGATAACTTCCTCGCCCGGCGTAATCTGCTCAAACCGGTCTGGGGCATCTCCCAGACGCCGCAGGTCTGGCTCGATCACCAGATTTATGAATCCGAAGGCGAACTGCGCTTTAACTGGGATTTTGTCGCCGCGCTGTTTCCTGCCGGGCAGGTGGAGCGCCAGTTTGAACAGTATTGCGCATTGCTAAACCGAATGGCCGAGGATGAAAGCGGCTGGCAACTGCCGCTCGCCGCGCTGGTGCCTCCCGTTAAGCAGGCGGAGCAAGGTACAGAGCGCTCACCGCGCGTATGCCCTGAGCACTCTCAGCCACACATTGCGGCGGACGAGAGCACCGTCAGCCTGATTTGCGACGCCTTCCGCGAGGTGGTTGGCGAGTCTGTCACGCCCGCAGAAAACTTCTTTGAGGCGGGCGCAACGTCGCTGAATCTGGTGCAACTGCACGTTTTGTTACAACGTCACGAATTTTCCACCCTGACGTTGCTTGACCTCTTCACCCACCCTTCTCCTGCTGCCCTGGCCGATTATCTGGCCGGCGTCGCCACGGTGGAGAAAACAAAACGACCTCGCCCTGTTCGCCGTCGTCAGCGGCGGATATAGCGCGAAGCAAACTGATTTTCCCCGGAACGCCATCGCGAACGCATGGCGTTCCATTGACTTTGTGAATCTTAGGAAACGGGACCGATTATGGATAACTTGCGCTTCTCTTCTGCGCCGACAGCAGATTCCATTGATGCATCGATCGCTCAACACTACCCGGACTGCGAACCTGTCGCGGTTATCGGCTACGCCTGCCATTTTCCTGAATCGCCGGATGGCGAAACGTTCTGGCAAAATCTGCTGGAAGGTCGTGAATGCAGCCGACGCTTTACGCGCGAAGAGCTTCTGGCCGTCGGTCTGGATGCCGCCATCATTGACGATCCTCATTATGTCAATATCGGTACGGTGTTAGACAACGCCGACTGCTTCGACGCCACCCTGTTTGGCTATTCGCGACAGGAAGCGGAGTCGATGGACCCGCAGCAGCGCCTGTTTTTGCAGGCGGTCTGGCATGCGCTGGAACATGCCGGTTATGCCCCCGGCGCCGTCCCCCATAAGACCGGCGTTTTCGCCTCTTCCCGGATGAGTACCTACCCCGGTCGCGAAGCATTGAACGTGACAGAAGTCGCGCAGGTAAAAGGTCTGCAATCTCTGATGGGCAATGATAAAGACTATATTGCCACCCGCGCCGCGTACAAACTCAACCTGCACGGCCCGGCGTTATCGGTACAGACCGCCTGCTCCAGCTCGCTGGTTGCCGTGCATCTGGCCTGTGAAAGCCTGCGCGCAGGCGAATCCGATATGGCGGTTGCCGGCGGCGTGGCGCTCTCTTTCCCCCAGCAGGCAGGCTACCGCTACCAGCCCGGAATGATTTTCTCTCCTGATGGTCACTGTCGTCCCTTTGACGCCTCGGCTGAGGGCACCTGGGCCGGTAACGGTCTCGGCTGCGTGGTGCTGCGTCGCCTGAGAGACGCGCTGCTGTCAGGCGATCCGATTATCTCGGTGATCCTCTCCAGCGCGGTCAACAACGACGGCAACAGAAAGGTCGGCTATACCGCCCCTTCCGTCGCAGGGCAACAAGCAGTCATCGAAGAGGCGTTAATGCTGGCGGCCATCGACGACAGGCAGGTAGGTTACATTGAAACCCACGGCACCGGCACACCGCTGGGCGACGCGATTGAAATTGAAGCGTTACGCAACGTCTATGCGCCTCGCCCGCAGGATCAGCGCTGTGCGCTCGGTTCCGTGAAAAGTAACATGGGCCATCTGGATACCGCGGCGGGCATTGCCGGACTGCTGAAAACCGTTCTGGCAGTCAGTCGCGGGCAAATTCCTCCCTTACTGAATTTTCACACCCCCAACCCGGCACTGAAACTTGAAGAGAGCCCCTTCACCATACCGGTGTCGGCACAGGCATGGCAGGACGAAATGCGCTATGCGGGCGTCTCCTCCTTTGGTATTGGCGGCACCAACTGCCATATGATCGTCGCCTCGCTGCCCGACGCGCTCAACGCGCGCCTCCCCAATACGGATAGCGGCAGAAAAAGTACCGCGCTGCTGCTCAGCGCCGCCAGCGACAGCGCGTTGCGGCGGCTGGCGACGGATTATGCCGGGGCGCTGAGAGAGAATGCGGATGCCAGCTCTCTGGCCTTCACAGCCCTGCACGCGCGCCGTCTCGATCTCCCCTTCCGCCTGGCGGCGCCATTAAACCGTGAAACCGCCGAGGCGCTCAGCGCCTGGGCCGGTGAGAAATCGGGGGCGCTGGTTTACAGCGGCCACGGCGCCAGCGGCAAGCAGGTGTGGCTGTTTACCGGCCAGGGCTCGCACTGGCGCACTATGGGTCAAACGATGTACCAGCACTCAACGGCGTTTGCCGACACGCTGGATCGCTGTTTTTCCGCCTGTAGCGAAATGCTCATGCCGTCACTGCGCGAAGCGATGTTTAACCCCGATTCGGCGCAGCTGGACAATATGGCCTGGGCGCAGCCGGCGATTGTCGCGTTTGAAATCGCGATGGCGGCGCACTGGCGTGCTGAAGGACTGAAGCCAGACTTCGCCATTGGGCATTCCGTCGGTGAATTTGCCGCTGCCGTTGTCTGCGGACACTATACGATTGAACAGGTCATGCCACTGGTTTGTCGGCGCGGCGCGCTAATGCAGCAGTGCGCAAGCGGCGCGATGGTGGCGGTATTTGCAGACGAAGACACGCTGATGCCGCTGGCTCGCCAGTTTGAGCTGGATCTCGCCGCCAACAACGGTACGCAACATACGGTATTTTCCGGGCCGGAAGCCCGTCTCGCGGTATTTTGCGCCACGCTCTCGCAGCATGACATTAACTATCGTCGCCTGAGCGTAACCGGTGCGGCGCACTCCGCTTTACTGGAGCCGATACTCGATCGGTTCCAGGACGCCTGCGCGGGACTGCACGCGGAGCCGGGGCAAATACCGATTATTTCCACGCTCACCGCCGACGTCATTGATGAGTCAACGCTCAACCAGGCGGATTACTGGCGCCGACACATGCGCCAGCCGGTGCGTTTTATCCAGAGTATTCAGGTGGCGCATCAGCTCGGCGCCCGCGTTTTTCTGGAGATGGGGCCCGATGCCCAGTTGGTTGCTTGCGGGCAGCGCGAATACCGCGATAACGCATACTGGATAGCCAGCGCCCGGCGTAACAAAGAGGCGAGCGATGTCCTCAATCAGGCCCTGCTCCAGCTTTACGCTGCCGGCGTCGCCCTACCGTGGGCCGACCTGCTGGCGGGCGATGGACAACGTATCGCTGCGCCATGTTATCCGTTTGATACTGAGCGTTACTGGAAAGAGCGCGTCTCCCCGGCCTGCGAGCCTGCCGACGCAGCGCTGTCTGCCGGGCTGGAGGTGGCGAGTCGCGCCGCGACAGCGCTCGATCTCCCTCGCCTGGAAGCGCTTAAACAGTGCGCCACGCGACTGCACGCCATCTACGTCGATCAACTGGTACAACGCTGTACCGGCGATGCCATTGAGAACGGCGTGGACGCCATGACCATCATGCGCCGTGGACGTCTGCTGCCCCGCTACCAGCAGCTACTCCAGCGCCTGCTGAATAACTGCGTGGTCGACGGCGATTACCGCTGCACCGACGGGCGATACGTCCGCGCCCGCCCCATTGAACATCAACAGCGGGAATCACTGCTGACGGAACTTGCCGGTTATTGTGAAGGTTTTCAGGCTATTCCCGACACCATCGCCCGTGCCGGCGATCGGTTATATGAAATGATGAGCGGCGCAGAAGAACCGGTGGCGATTATCTTCCCGCAAAGCGCCTCCGACGGCGTGGAAGTGCTGTATCAGGAATTCAGCTTTGGCCGCTATTTCAACCAAATCGCCGCCGGGGTATTACGCGGCATTGTCCAGACGCGTCAGCCCCGCCAGCCGTTGCGTATTCTTGAAGTTGGCGGCGGAACCGGCGGCACCACCGCGTGGCTGCTGCCGGAACTCAACGGCGTTCCGGCACTGGAGTACCATTTCACCGATATCTCGGCGCTGTTCACCCGTCGCGCCCAGCAGAAATTCGCCGACTACGATTTTGTGAAGTATAGCGAGCTGGATCTCGAAAAAGAGGCGCAGTCTCAGGGTTTCCAGGCACAGTCTTACGATCTTATCGTGGCAGCGAACGTGATTCACGCCACCCGCCATATTGGCCGCACGCTCGATAATCTGCGCCCCCTGCTCAAGCCGGGCGGGCGCCTGCTGATGCGCGAAATCACCCAGCCAATGCGTCTGTTTGACTTCGTTTTCGGCCCGCTGGTTCTTCCGCTACAGGATCTCGACGCCCGCGAAGGTGAGTTATTCCTCACCACCGCTCAGTGGCAACAACAGTGCCGCCACGCCGGATTCAGCAAAGTGGCGTGGCTACCGCAGGATGGCAGCCCGACCGCCGGGATGAGCGAACATATCATTCTCGCCACGCTGCCCGGTCAGGCGGTTAGCGCCGTAACATTCACCGCGCCATCAGAACCCGTGTTGGGGCAGGCGCTGACGGATAACGGTGATTATCTCGCCGACTGGTCTGATTGCGCAGGTCAGCCCGAACGGTTTAACGCCCGCTGGCAGGAGGCATGGCGTCTGCTTTCACAGCGTCATGGCGACGCTCTGCCTGTGGAACCGCCCCCCGTCGCCGCCCCGGAGTGGCTGGGGAAGGTTCGCTTAAGCTGGCAAAACGAAGCCTTTTCCCGCGGTCAGATGCACGTTGAAGCCCGTCATCCTGCTGGCGAGTGGCTGCCGCTATCGCCCGCCGCGCCTCTTCCTGCGCCGCAAACGCATTATCAATGGCGCTGGACGCCCCTCAACGTCGCCAGCATTGACCATCCGCTTACCTTTAGCTTCAGCGCCGGTACGCTTGCGCGCAGCGACGAGCTGGCGCAATACGGCATCATTCACGATCCGCACGCCTCTTCACGACTGATGATTGTTGAGGAGAGCGAGGATACGCTGGCCTTAGCGGAGAAAGTGATAGCAGCGCTCACCGCCAGCGCAGCCGGATTGATTGTGGTTACTCGCCGCGCGTGGCGAGTCGAGGAAAATGAAGCACTCTCTGCATCCCATCACGCGCTATGGGCCTTGCTTCGCGTCGCGGCCAACGAACAGCCGGAACGGTTGCTTGCCGCCATCGATCTCGCCGAAAACACTCCGTGGGAAACGCTGCATCAAGGGTTGAGCGCAGTCTCACTATCACAGCGCTGGCTCGCCGCACGGGGTGACACCCTTTGGCTTCCTTCACTGTCGCCCAATACGGGATGCGCCGCTGAATTACCGGCAAACGTGTTTACCGGCGATAGCCGCTGGCATCTGGTGACCGGAGCGTTTGGCGGATTAGGCCGCTTTGCCGTGAACTGGCTCAGAGAAAAAGGGGCGCGACGCATCGCCCTGCTGGCGCCGCGCGTGGATGAGTCATGGCTACGCGACGTGGAGGGCGGGCAGACGCGCGTCTGCCGTTGTGATGTGGGCGATGCCGGGCAACTGGCCACGGTTCTTGACGATCTGGCGGCCAACGGCGGCATTGCCGGAGCGATTCATGCCGCTGGCGTATTGGCTGACGCGCCCTTGCAGGAGCTTGATGACCACCAGCTGGCTGCCGTTTTCGCGGTAAAAGCGCAGGCGGCAAGCCAGCTGTTGCAAACCCTGCGCAACCACGACGGACGCTATCTTATTCTCTACTCTTCCGCTGCCGCCACCCTCGGCGCGCCGGGTCAGAGCGCCCATGCGCTGGCCTGCGGCTACCTGGACGGGCTGGCCCAGCAGTTTTCCACCCTTGATGCGCCGAAAACGCTCTCTGTCGCCTGGGGCGCATGGGGAGAAAGCGGTCGGGCGGCCACGCCGGAAATGCTGGCGACGCTCGCCAGCCGAGGTATGGGCGCGTTAAGCGATGCCGAAGGCTGCTGGCACCTGGAACAGGCGGTGATGCGCGGTGCCCCGTGGCGACTGGCGATGCGCGTTTTTACCGACAAAATGCCCCCGTTACAACAGGCTCTGTTTAACATCAGCGCCACAGAAAAAGCCGCAACGCCGGTCATTCCTCCTGCTGATGACAACGCCTTTAACGGCAGCCTGAGCGATGAAACAGCGGTGATGGCATGGCTGAAAAAGCGGCTTGCGGTTCAGCTAAGGCTGAGCGATCCGGCGTCACTGCATCCAAACCAGGATCTGTTGCAACTCGGCATGGACTCGCTGCTCTTCCTTGAACTCAGTAGCGATATTCAGCACTACCTGGGCGTACGCATCAATGCGGAACGGGCGTGGCAGGATCTGTCTCCTCATGGACTCACGCAGCTTATCTGTTCTAAGCCAGAGGCGACGCCTGCCGCTTCGCAGCCGGAAGTGTTGCGGCACGACGCCGACGAGCGTTATGCACCCTTCCCTTTGACGCCCATTCAGCACGCCTACTGGCTGGGGCGAACCCACCTCATTGGCTATGGCGGCGTCGCCTGTCACGTCCTGTTTGAGTGGGATAAACGCCACGATGAGTTCGATCTCGCCATACTGGAGAAAGCATGGAACCAGCTCATCGCACGCCACGATATGTTGCGTATGGTGGTTGATGCCGACGGGCAGCAGCGAATCCTGGCGACAACGCCGGAGTATCACATCCCGCGTGACGATCTGCGCGCGCTTTCCCCGGAAGAACAGCGCATCGCGCTGGAAAAACGGCGGCATGAACTGAGCTATCGCGTTTTGCCTGCCGACCAGTGGCCTCTTTTTGAGCTGGTGGTCAGCGAAATCGACGATTGCCATTACCGTCTGCATATGAACCTCGACCTTTTGCAGTTTGATGTGCAGAGTTTTAAAGTCATGATGGACGACCTGGCGCAGGTCTGGCGCGGTGAAACGCTGGCGCCGCTCGCTATTACCTTCCGTGATTATGTGATGGCTGAACAGGCGCGCCGACAGACATCGGCATGGCACGATGCCTGGGATTACTGGCAGGAAAAACTGCCGCAACTGCCCTTAGCGCCAGAGCTGCCGGTGGTTGAGACGCCCCCGGAAACGCCACACTTCACCACCTTCAAATCGACGATCGGCAAGACAGAATGGCAGGCCGTGAAACAGCGCTGGCAGCAGCAAGGCGTCACACCGTCTGCCGCGCTGCTCACGCTGTTTGCCGCCACCCTTGAGCGCTGGAGCCGTACCACAACATTTACGCTGAACCTGACGTTCTTCAATCGCCAGCCGATCCATCCGCAAATCAACCAGTTGATTGGTGATTTTACCTCCGTCACGCTGGTTGATTTTAACTTCTCAGCGCCGGTGACGTTGCAAGAGCAGATGCAACAGACCCAACAGCGCCTCTGGCAAAACATGGCGCACAGTGAAATGAACGGTGTTGAGGTGATCCGTGAGCTGGGCCGCCTGCGCGGATCACAACGTCAACCGCTGATGCCGGTAGTGTTTACCAGTATGCTGGGGATGACGCTGGAAGGCATGACTATCGATCAGGCGATGAGCCATCTGTTCGGCGAACCCTGCTATGTATTCACGCAAACGCCGCAGGTCTGGCTGGATCATCAGGTCATGGAGAGCGACGGCGAGTTGATGTTTAGCTGGTACTGCATGGACAACGTGCTGGAACCCGGCGCTGCCGAGGCGATGTTTAATGACTATTGCGCCATCCTGCAAGCCGTCATCGCCGCCCCTGAAAGCCTGAAGACTCTCGCCAGCGGCATCGCCGGGCACATTCCCCGCCGACGCTGGCCGCTGAACGCGCAGGCGGACTACGACCTGCGGGATATTGAGCAGGCGACGCTCGAATACCCCGGCATCCGGCAGGCCAGAGCGGAAATAACCGAACAGGGCGCGTTGACGCTGGATATCGTGATGGCCGACGATCCTTCGCCATCAGCGGCGATGCCTGATGAGCACGAACTTACCCAACTGGCGCTGCCGTTGCCTGAGCAGGCGCAGCTTGATGAGCTGGAGGCGACCTGGCGCTGGCTGGAGGCGCGTGCGCTACAGGGGATCGCGGCTACGCTAAATCGTCACGGCCTGTTTACCACGCCGGAGATCGCCCATCGCTTTAGCGCAATAGTACAGGCGCTGTCCGCGCAAGCGTCTCACCAGCGTCTGCTGCGCCAGTGGCTACAGTGTCTGACGGAAAGAGAGTGGTTAATCCGCGAAGGTGAAAGCTGGCGCTGCCGCATTCCGCTCAGCGAGATTCCTGAGCCTCAGGAAGCGTGCCCGCAAAGCCAATGGAGCCAGGCGCTGGCGCAGTATCTGGAAACCTGCATCGCCCGGCACGACGCCCTCTTCTCCGGGCAGTGTTCTCCGCTGGAATTGCTGTTCAACGAGCAGCATCGCGTTACCGACGCGCTGTATCGCGACAACCCCGCCAGCGCCTGTCTGAATCGCTATACCGCGCAGATTGCCGCCTTGTGCAGCGCAGAACGGATTCTGGAGGTTGGCGCCGGAACCGCAGCCACTACCGCGCCGGTGCTGAAGGCCACGCGGAACACGCGGCAGTCGTACCACTTCACGGACGTCTCCGCGCAGTTCCTCAATGACGCCAGAGCCCGTTTCCATGATGAATCGCAGGTGTCTTATGCCTTGTTCGACATCAACCAGCCGCTGGATTTCACCGCCCACCCGGAGGCGGGTTACGACCTGATCGTTGCCGTCAATGTGCTCCACGACGCCAGCCATGTCGTCCAGACGTTGCGCAGATTAAAACTGTTGCTGAAAGCCGGCGGACGTTTGCTGATCGTTGAAGCGACGGAGCGAAACAGCGTATTCCAGCTGGCGAGCGTGGGCTTTATTGAGGGATTAAGCGGATACCGCGATTTCCGCCGCCGGGATGAGAAACCGATGCTCACCCGCTCCGCATGGCAGGAGGTTCTCGTTCAGGCCGGGTTTGCAAACGAGCTGGCGTGGCCCGCGCAGGAATCGTCGCCGCTGCGCCAGCATCTGCTGGTAGCGCGTTCGCCTGGCGTAAATCGCCCGGATAAAAAAGCCGTGAGCCGCTATTTACAGCAGCGCTTTGGCACCGGTCTGCCCATTTTACAGATCCGGCAAAGAGAAGCGTTATTTACGCCGCTGCATGCCCCGTCTGATGCGCCGACTGAGCCAGCCAAACCCACGCCAGTTGCCGGGGGGAATCCGGCACTGGAAAAACAGGTGGCTGAACTCTGGCAATCGCTGCTGTCTCGCCCCGTGGCAAGGCATCACGACTTTTTCGAACTGGGCGGCGACAGCCTGATGGCGACAAGGATGGTCGCGCAGCTAAACCGGAGAGGGATTGCCAGGGCTAACCTTCAGGATCTGTTCAGCCATTCGACGCTGAGCGACTTCTGCGCCCATCTACAGGCGGCTACGTCAGGAGAGGACAACCCGATACCCCTTTGCCAGGGCGACGGTGAGGAAACCCTGTTTGTCTTCCACGCTTCAGACGGCGATATCAGCGCCTGGCTGCCGCTCGCTAGCGCGTTGAACAGGCGCGTTTTCGGCCTGCAAGCAAAATCGCCGCAGCGCTTTGCCACGCTCGACCAGATGATCGATGAGTATGTCGGGTGCATCCGTCGTCAGCAGCCTCACGGCCCTTATGTGCTGGCGGGTTGGTCGTATGGCGCGTTTCTTGCGGCGGGCGCCGCACAACGCCTGTACGCCAAAGGCGAGCAGGTTCGGATGGTGTTAATCGATCCCGTGTGCCGACAGGATTTCTGTTGCGAAAACCGGGCGGCCCTGCTGCGCCTGTTAGCCGAAGGACAAACGCCTCTGGCACTGCCCGAACATTTCGACCAGCAGACGCCCGACAGCCAGCTTGCCGACTTTATCAGCCTCGCTAAAACGGCCGGTATGGTGTCGCAAAACCTGACGCTGCAAGCGGCAGAAACGTGGCTCGACAACATCGCGCATCTGCTGCGTTTACTGACTGAGCATACGCCGGGCGAAAGCGTTCCGGTCCCCTGTCTCATGGTGTATGCCGCCGGGAGACCCGCGCACTGGACGCCAGCAGAAACCGAGTGGCAGGGCTGGATAAACAACGCCGACGACGCTGTGATTGAAGCCAGCCACTGGCAAATCATGATGGAAGCCCCCCACGTTCAGGCTTGTGCGCAACACATTACGCGCTGGCTTTGCGCAACCTCAACGCAACCGGAGAACACGTTATGATGCCGTCCGCCTCCCCAAAACAACGCGTACTGATTGTGGGCGCCAAATTTGGCGAAATGTACCTGAATGCCTTTATGCAGCCCCCGGAGGGGCTGGAACTGGTCGGCCTGCTGGCGCAGGGAAGCGCTCGTTCAAGAGAGCTGGCTCATGCGTTTGGCATTCCGCTGTATACCTCGCCGGAACAGATAACCAGGATGCCGGATATCGCCTGTATTGTCGTGCGTTCGACCGTCGCCGGAGGAACCGGTACGCAGCTTGCCAGACACTTTCTGACGCGCGGCGTACACGTCATTCAGGAGCATCCCCTCCACCCGGATGACATCAGTTCCTTACAAACGCTGGCGCAGGAACAGGGCTGCTGCTATTGGGTAAACACGTTTTATCCGCATACGCGCGCGGGACGCACATGGCTTCGCGATGCGCAGCAGCTGCGTCGCTGTCTGGCTAAGACGCCGCAGGTGGTCCACGCCACCACCAGCCGACAGTTGCTCTACTCCACTCTGGATTTGTTGTTGCTGGCTCTGGGCGTTGATGCCGCCGCCGTGGAGTGCGACGTGGTTGGCAGCTTTAGCGATTTTCACTGTCTGAGACTCTTCTGGCCGGAGGGAGAAGCCTGCCTGCTGCTTCAGCGCTATCTCGATCCTGACGATCCAGATATGCATAGCCTTATCATGCACCGCCTGCTGCTGGGCTGGCCGGAAGGTCATCTTTCGCTGGAGGCGAGCTACGGCCCCGTCATCTGGTCATCCAGCCTGTTTGTCGCAGACCATCAGGAGAACGCCCACAGCCTCTACCGCAGACCGGAGATCCTGCGCGATCTGCCGGGTCTGACGCGCAGCGCGGCGCCCCTGAGCTGGCGCGACTGCTGCGAAACCGTCGGGCCGGAGGGCGTCAGCTGGTTGCTACACCAGTTGCGCAGCCATCTGGCGGGCGAACATCCACCAGCGGCCTGCCAAAGCGTACATCAGATCGCGTTATCACGTTTATGGCAGCAGATTTTACGTAAGACCGGCAATGCGGAGATCAGACGCCTGACGCCGCCGCACCACGACCGGTTAGCCGGTTTCTACAACGATGATGATAAGGAGGCGCTGTGACGCAATCTGCAATGTGCATCCCGCTGTGGCCCGCCCGGAACGGCAATACTGCGCATCTGGTCATGTGCCCTTTCGCTGGCGGCAGCAGTAGCGCGTTTCGCCACTGGCAAGCTGAGCAACTGGCTGATTGCGCGCTTTCTCTGGTGACCTGGCCGGGGCGCGATCGCCTTCGCCATCTGGAACCGCTCAGAAGCATTACACAACTGGCGGCACTGCTGGCGAACGAGCTGGAAGCATCCGTATCGCCTGACACGCCGCTTTTACTCGCCGGGCACAGCATGGGGGCGCAGGTGGCGTTTGAAACCTGCCGACTTCTGGAGCAACGGGGGCTTGCGCCACAAGGACTGATTATTTCCGGGTGCCATGCCCCGCATCTGCATTCTGAACGCCAGCTCAGCCATCGCGATGATGCCGACTTTATCGCTGAGCTGATAGACATTGGCGGATGTTCTCCTGAACTGCGGGAAAACCAGGAATTAATGTCGCTGTTTCTTCCTCTTCTGCGCGCTGATTTTTACGCCACCGAGAGCTATCACTACGACTCGCCCGACGTCTGTCCGCCGCTGCGCACGCCTGCGCTGTTATTGTGCGGCAGCCACGATCGCGAAGCCTCCTGGCAGCAGGTCGATGCCTGGCGTCAGTGGCTGAGCCACGTTACAGGCCCGGTGGTGATTGACGGCGATCATTTCTATCCCATTCAACAAGCCCGGTCCTTTTTTACGCAGATTGTCCGCCATTTTCCCCACGCATTTTCTGCAATGACCGCGTGGCAAAAACAGCCCAGTACTTCAGAAAGGTGACACATGAATTCTTCCTTTGAATCTCTGATTGAACAGTATCCCTTACCCATTGCCGAACAGTTGCGCCACTGGGCGGCCCGTTATGCCTCGCGAATTGCCGTCGTTGATGCAAAGGGGTCGTTAACCTACAGCGCGCTTGATGCACAAGTTGACGAACTTGCCGCAGGTCTGTCATCACTGGGTTTGCGTTCGGGGGAGCATGTAATTGTGCAGCTTCCCAACGACAACGCGTTTGTTACCCTGCTGTTCGCCTTGTTAAGACTGGGCGTTATCCCCGTGCTGGCGATGCCCTCGCAACGGGCGCTGGATATCGACGCGCTGATTGAGCTGGCGCAACCCGTCGCTTACGTTATTCACGGGGAAAACCACGCAGAGTTGGCCCGACAGATGGCGCACAAACACGCCTGCTTGCGTCATGTTCTGGTCGCTGGAGAGACCATGAGCGACGATTTTACGCCGCTCTTCTCCCTTCACGGTGAGCGACAGGCATGGCCGCAGCCTGATGTTTCCGCCACCGCGTTGTTGTTGCTCTCAGGCGGCACAACCGGCACGCCCAAACTCATCCCGCGCCGACATGCCGACTATAGCTATAACTTCAGCGCTTCTGCTGAACTGTGCGGCATCAGCCAACAGAGCGTGTATCTCGCCGTCCTCCCGGTGGCGCATAACTTTCCGCTGGCCTGCCCCGGTATTCTGGGAACGCTTGCCTGCGGCGGAAAAGTGGTGCTGACCGACAGCGCCAGCTGTGATGAGGTGATGCCTTTAATCGCGCAGGAAAGAGTGACTCACGTCGCCCTGGTTCCGGCGCTGGCGCAATTATGGGTGCAGGCCAGGGAGTGGGAAGACAGCGACCTTTCGTCGCTGCGCGTCATTCAGGCAGGCGGCGCCCGGCTCGACCCGACGCTTGCTGAGCAGGTTATCGCCACCTTTGACTGTACCCTGCAACAGGTTTTCGGTATGGCGGAAGGCCTGCTCTGTTTTACCCGGCTGGACGATCCGCATGCCACCATTCTCCACAGCCAGGGGCGCCCGTTGTCCCCTCTGGATGAAATCCGCATCGTTGATCAAGACGAGAACGACGTCGCGCCGGGCGAAACCGGGCAATTGTTAACGCGCGGCCCTTATACCATTTCGGGCTATTACCGCGCCCCTGCCCACAACGCGCAGGCCTTTACCGCGCAAGGGTTTTACCGCACAGGCGACAATGTCAGGCTGGATGAGGTGGGGAACCTGCACGTTGAGGGACGCATAAAAGAGCAGATCAACCGCGCCGGAGAAAAAATAGCCGCGGCTGAAGTGGAATCGGCACTGCTGCGTTTAGCGGAAGTGCAAGATTGCGCGGTGGTCGCCGCGCCGGACACGCTGCTTGGCGAGCGGATTTGCGCGTTTATCATCGCGCAGCAGGTGCCAACTGACTATCAGCAGTTGCGTCAACAACTGACCCGTATGGGGCTCAGCGCGTGGAAAATTCCTGACCAAATCGAGTTTCTTGACCACTGGCCGCTCACCGCCGTCGGCAAGATAGACAAAAAACGCCTGACGGCTCTCGCCGTCGACCGTTATCGCCATTCTGCCCAATAAGCGCAAACCGACCCGAAACAGGTTGAAATAAACCCGTTTCGGGTAGCACTACTATTAGAAATAGTTATCATTTTCAATTCACCATTGTCGGTATTTTTGGCGTTTCGCCGTCTTACAGGGACTCACAACAATGAAAATGACACGGCTTTATCCTCTGGCCTTGGGGGGATTATTGCTCCCCGCCATTGCTAATGCCCAGACTTCACAGCAAGACGAAAGCACGCTGGTGGTTACCGCCAGTAAACAATCTTCCCGCTCGGCATCAGCCAACAACGTCTCGTCTACTGTTGTCAGCGCGCCGGAATTAAGCGACGCCGGCGTCACCGCCAGCGACAAACTCCCCAGAGTCTTGCCCGGGCTCAATATTGAAAATAGCGGCAACATGCTTTTTTCGACGATCTCGCTACGCGGCGTCTCTTCAGCGCAGGACTTCTATAATCCCGCCGTCACCCTGTATGTCGATGGCGTCCCTCAGCTTTCCACCAACACCATCCAGGCGCTTACCGATGTGCAAAGCGTGGAGTTGCTGCGAGGCCCACAGGGAACGTTATATGGCAAAAGCGCTCAGGGCGGGATCATCAACATCGTCACCCAGCAGCCGGACAGCACGCCGCGCGGCTATATTGAAGGCGGCGTCAGTAGCCGCGACAGTTATCGAAGTAAGTTCAACCTGAGCGGCCCCATTCAGGATGGCCTGCTGTACGGCAGCGTCACCCTGTTACGCCAGGTTGATGACGGCGACATGATTAACCCCGCGACGGGAAGCGATGACTTAGGCGGCACCCGCGCCAGCATAGGGAATGTGAAACTGCGTCTGGCGCCGGACGATCAGCCCTGGGAAATGGGCTTTGCCGCCTCACGCGAATGTACCCGCGCCACCCAGGATGCCTATGTGGGATGGAATGATATTAAGGGCCGTAAGCTGTCGATCAGCGATGGTTCACCAGACCCGTACATGCGGCGCTGCACTGACAGCCAAACCCTGAGTGGGAAATACACCACCGATGACTGGGTTTTCAACCTGATCAGCGCCTGGCAGCAGCAGCATTATTCGCGCACCTTCCCTTCCGGTTCGTTAATCGTCAATATGCCTCAGCGCTGGAATCAGGATGTGCAGGAGCTGCGCGCCGCAACCCTGGGCGATGCGCGTACCGTTGATATGGTGTTTGGGCTGTACCGGCAGAACACCCGCGAGAAGTTAAATTCAGCCTACGACATGCCGACAATGCCTTATTTAAGCAGTACCGGCTATACCACCGCTGAAACGCTGGCCGCATACAGTGACCTGACCTGGCATTTAACCGATCGTTTTGATATCGGCGGCGGCGTGCGCTTCTCGCATGATAAATCCAGTACACAATATCACGGCAGCATGCTCGGCAACCCGTTTGGCGACCAGGGTAAGAGCAATGACGATCAGGTGCTCGGGCAGCTATCCGCAGGCTATATGCTGACCGATGACTGGAGAGTGTATACCCGTGTAGCCCAGGGATATAAACCTTCCGGGTACAACATCGTGCCTACTGCGGGTCTTGATGCCAAACCGTTCGTCGCCGAGAAATCCATCAACTATGAACTTGGCACCCGCTACGAAACCGCTGACGTCACGCTGCAAGCCGCGACGTTTTATACCCACACCAAAGACATGCAGCTTTACTCTGGCCCGGTCGGGATGCAGACATTAAGCAATGCGGGTAAAGCCGACGCCACCGGCGTTGAGCTTGAAGCGAAGTGGCGGTTTGCGCCAGGCTGGTCATGGGATATCAATGGCAATGTGATCCGTTCCGAATTCACCAATGACAGTGAGTTGTATCACGGTAACCGGGTGCCGTTCGTACCACGTTATGGCGCGGGAAGCAGCGTGAACGGCGTGATTGATACGCGCTATGGCGCACTGATGCCCCGACTGGCGGTTAATCTGGTCGGGCCGCATTATTTCGATGGCGACAACCAGTTGCGGCAAGGCACCTATGCCACCCTGGACAGCAGCCTGGGCTGGCAGGCGACTGAACGGATGAACATTTCCGTCTATGTCGATAACCTGTTCGACCGTCGTTACCGTACCTATGGCTACATGAACGGCAGCAGCGCCGTCGCACAGGTCAATATGGGTCGCACCGTCGGTATCAATACGCGAATTGATTTCTTCTGATTATTGTAAAAGGGATACCGAAAAGGTATCCCTTTTACACCACTAGTTAAAACCAGTAACTCAGCAGAGTCGCAAAAAATATTAATCCATAGTGATTATTTAAACAATGAAATTGCGATTAGGATAAATAGATTTAACTTTCTCGTTCCTTTCTCTCCTTATACTAAAGAAATAATCATATCAAAATAAAAATTCACAACAGTGCAACATTAAAAAATACAACCAACAAACAATCCTATATACAAGGCACATCTCCAGAATATAAAAGCACAGACAAACAACCTAAAAAAACAACCCCATACATATAAATTATTTTATAGGTAAAATAGATTATATATTCTCATAGCTACCATAAACTATACTAGCCTGAACTATATTTATTCTGCTGCAATCAATGCATACATAACACAAATATCACTCAGGTACACTACTCAAACCACGCTGGGATTTTTCCTCAAGTTATAATCATCACCCCGAAAATCATTCGGCATTTACTCATTAAATAGTCACCCCATAGGCCTGTACATGTTTACTCAGAAATATACATCCTTTTCTCTGTCATAAACCCTCTGATTAATCATAAATAAATACTTGTGACACCAATCTTTTTCCTTAACGGAACGAATTGTTGTGTAGAAGGAGATAATATTATGTCAAAAAAATATCAGCCATTGCTTATAACTCATTATATGTCAACATGGGTCACTATAACGGAAGCAGTTGAGATCACTACCAAAGCCATAAAACAAAAAATTACTCCTAGCGATATTTATCGTCATGCCTTGAGTGGCAACATCCTACTATCGGTCTATTTCCAGTCTCCTGTGATACTTAAGAAGATACAAACTTTTAATGGAAAAATAAAATTCAGGCAGTTTGTGGGAGACCTACTTGATAAACTATGCATGCTTGACAGGGACGGTTTTATTTATGGTCAAAATTTAAGACTCTGTACAGAAGCCAGATATATTTGTCCTGTGCAACAAATTATAGATACCCCCCTGTTACGCAAACTCAACCAGTTTCGTACGTTTGTTCGTAATGTCCGCCCGGGTGATGAACTGGATGTCCAGGCACAAGTTAGTGAAAAAAATTTAACCCCGCCGCCGGGTAACAGCAGTGGCAACCTTGAGCAACAGATAGCCAGTACTTCACAGCTAATTGGATCTCTGCTCGCCGAAGATATGAACAGCGAGCAAGCGGCAAACATAGCACGTGGATGGGCCTCTTCTCAGGCTTCAGGGGTAATGACAGACTGGTTAAGCCGCTTCGGTACCGCAAGAATCACGCTGGGCGTGGATGAAGATTTCAGCCTGAAGAACTCCCGTGACGGCAACCCTCGAAAATGGCGATTCGATGCAACAAACAGTGAACTATGTGCCGAACGTCACGAATGCTGAAATCACGCTGGCAGCCTCGAAGGATCCGGTGATTGCCGACAATAACGATCTCACGACACTAACAGCACCGTCGCTGATACAGAGGGCAATGCGATAGCCAACACTGAGGTAACATTTACTCTACCGGAAGATGTGAAGGCGAACTTCACGCTGAGCGATGGCGACAAAGCGGTTACTGATGCCGATGGCAAAGCGAAAGTCACGCTGAAAGGTACAAAAGCAGGCGCTCATACCGTGACAGCATCGATGGTTGGCGGTAAGAGTGAGCAGTTGGTGGTGAACTTTACTGCGGATACGCTCACTGCGCAGGTTAATCTTAACGTTACCGAGGACAATTTCATCGCCAATAACATTGGAATGACCAGGCTACAGGCAACAGTGACTGATGGAAACGGCAACCCAGTAGAAGGTATAAAAGTTAATTTCCGCGGAACCTCCGTCACGCTAAGCAGCACCAGCGTTGAAACGGATGATCAGGTTTTCGCTGAAATTCTTGTGACAAGCACCGAGGTCGGACTAAAAACAGTTTCAGCCTCTCTGGCAGATAAACCTACTGAAGTCATCTCGCGATTACTGAATGCCAAGGTAGATGTTAATTCTGCGACGATTACCAGTCAGGAGATACCTGAAGGTCAGGTCATGGTCGCACAAGACATAGCTGTTAAAGCTCACGTTAACGACCAGTTTGGCAACCCGGTGACGCATCAACCCGCGACATTCAGTGCAGCGCCATCCTCGCAAATGATCATCAGCCAGAATACGGTCTCTACTAATACGCAGGGAGTAGCCGAGGTCACCATAACGCCTGAAAGAAACGGCTCGTATACTGTAAAAGCATCCCTAGCGAATGGAGCTTCACTTGAGAAACAACTGGAGGCTATTGATGAAAAACTAACACTCACGTCCAGTCCGCTTATCGGTGTCAATGCTCCTAAAGGCGCTACTCTGACGGCAACGCTAACCTCTGCAAATGGCACTCCAGTGGAGGGTCAGGTCATCAACTTTAGCGTAACGCTAGAAGGTGCGACGTTAAGTGGCGGAAAAGTGAGAACCAACTCTTCAGGTCAGGCTCCAGTCGTTCTGACCAGCAATAAAGTCGGTACATATACGGTGACTGCATCGTTCCATAACGGCGTCACAATACAGACACAGACAACCGTGAAGGTTACTGGCAACCCAAGCACCGCACATGTTGCTAGCTTTATCGCTGATCCGTCGACTATCGCCGCCACCAACAGTGATTTAAGTACCTTAAAGGCAACGGTTGAGGATGGCAGTGGTAACCTGATCGAAGGTCTCACTGTGTACTTCGCCTTAAAAAGCGGCTCCACCACATTAACGTCATTAACAGCAGTGATCGATCAAAACGGAATCGCGACAACAAGCGTGAAAGGAGCGATAACGGGGAGCGTCACTGTAAGCACAGTCACAAGCGCAGGTGGAATGCAAACAGTAGATATATCGCTAGTGGCAGGCCCAGCAGACGCCTCGCAGTCCATCCTTAAGAACAACCAGTCATCACTGAAAGGGGACTTTACCGATAGTGCTGAGCTACATCTTGTTCTGCACGATATATCAGGCAATCCGATCAAAGTTTCTGAAGGGATGGAATTTGTGCAATCAGGTACAAACGTGCCCTATATGAAAATTAGCGCAATTGATTACAGTCAAAATATCAACGGTGATTACAAAGCTACTGTTACAGGAGGCGGAGAGGGTATCGCAACGCTGATCCCCGTATTGAATGGTGTTCATCAGGCGGGTCTGAGTACCACGATAGAATTCATTAGCGCGGAAACCAGACCAATGACGGGTACAGTGTCAGTGAATAGTGCAAACCTACCGACAGCTTCATTCCCTTCGCAGGGATTTACCGGGGCGTATTATCAGTTGAATAATGACAACTTTGCACCAGGAAAAACGGCGGCTGATTATTCGTTTTCAAGCTCGGCCTCCTGGGTAGGCGTTGATGCTACTGGTAAAGTGACATTCAAAAATGACGGTGATAGCAATACTGTAATAATCACAGCGCCCCCAAGATCCGGTGGTGCTATTTACCAAACAGTTCCTCCTGAATCGCGTTCGGTGTGACTATGATCATTTTCGGTGAGTATTGCTTTGATCCAAAGGCTGGTTTTCTGTGATGATTGACCAGCCTCAGAGTATTGATGACACCACCGTTCATAACAGATCGGCATTACTATGCATAAGTACTGCCTCAAATTCTCGCCAAAACACTTTTTAATGCCTTTGCGAATTCATCCAGACTTATATTGTCAATTTTTTGCCCAACGACGACTGACTCCGAAACATCGGCCATTGCGGGCCATCGCGTTTTGTAATCAGCATAAATTGCAACAACAGGGGTATTATAGGCACTTGCCATATGTAATATTGAGGTGTCAGGAGTTATTGCAATATAAGCATCTTTTATGATTGCTGCTGAACGTTTAATCGAGGGTGATAAGGATAAACGGTAGACATTATTATAACAATCCACTAATGCCCTGGCTTTATCTTCCCCTTTGGGTCCATAAACGATCACTATTGGAATATCTGTTTCACTTTGAATTTTTGCTATTAGATTTTCTGCAATCGATAATGAAAATGTACGTTCCTGCGAGCTACCGTCTAAATTGAGCGCAATGTAAGATCCTAACGATCGCATTTCCTCGCGTACCTCATCGAGTACATCATCGCTTAATGGCAATTCATATATTGACCTGACTGCCGGAAAACCCGCCTCACGCATCATAAATGCCCATGTCATGGGTACAGGAGTCCGGAGATTCTGATCCATCCGGGACGCGTTCTTACACAAAGGGGAATAGCACTTCATGGTTAAACCGACGACCTGGAAATTCGTTTTTGCTTTCAACTGACTGATAAATATCATCGTTTTCAGGTTCTTTTTACGCATCGCCTCTATACAAAGATCCGGCGTACCATATTGCAGTGTTATGTTCTTCGCTAAATCTTTTATTTCTTTTAATGTTGCGTGATCCTGCATAGTCATTGTGACTAATGTTAATTTAGTCTGTTCAAGTTTGAGCGCATTAAAGACTTCTAAATTAATTGTCGACGTAACAATTAATAGATGCTTAATTTTATGCAATTCAAGCGCCCGAATAACAGGAAAGATGGCCATAGCATCGCCAATCTGATCGGGAATATGTATGACAACAAAGTCTGTTTTTTCAATATTAAAATTATAAGTTTTATAATCGTAGTAACTAAATGCAATACGTCTCAACAATGATACTAAAAACATAACTAACCTCGCCTCCCTACTGGTTATAATGCAATGCAGTCTATCAGAATCATCAGGTTGCAATTTTGTGCATATGCGGACTTTTATGTTTCATATCTCGAACCTGTGGGCCCTCTGCTTAATCCTTAAACAACACCAGCAACTCCTGCGCTTTCATCTTCCATCGAATTTTTCATGTTGCCGCTAATCAGCCATAAAATCATTTGCAGATGCGCTCTGTCGAGGTAGTCTCATAAGGTTCGTTTATAGATCGACGGCAATGTGAGTTACCTTTTCCATACTAATTATAAAAAGACAGTACAAACAGGATCATTATGGACTCCACGCTCATCTCCACTCGTCCCGATGAAGGGACGCTTTCGTTAAGTCGCGCCCGACGAGCTGCGTTAGGCAGTTTCGCTGGTGCCGTCGTCGACTGGTATGATTTTTTACTCTATGGCATTACCGCCGCACTGGTGTTTAATCGCGAGTTTTTCCCGCAAGTAAGCCCGGCGATGGGAACGCTCGCCGCATTTGCCACCTTTGGTGTCGGCTTCCTTTTCCGACCGCTCGGCGGTGTCATTTTCGGTCACTTTGGTGACCGGCTGGGACGTAAGCGCATGTTAATGCTGACCGTCTGGATGATGGGCATCGCGACAGCCTTGATTGGTATTCTTCCTTCATTCTCGACCATTGGGTGGTGGGCACCTATTTTGCTGGTGACACTGCGTGCCATTCAGGGATTTGCCGTCGGCGGCGAATGGGGAGGCGCAGCGTTGCTTTCCGTTGAAAGTGCGCCGAAAAATAAAAAAGCCTTTTACAGTAGCGGTGTACAAGTTGGCTACGGAGTAGGTTTACTGCTTTCAACCGGACTGGTTTCATTGATCAGTATGATGACGACTGACGAACAGTTTTTAAGCTGGGGCTGGCGCATTCCTTTCCTGTTTAGCATCGTACTGGTACTGGGAGCATTGTGGGTGCGCAATGGCATGGAGGAGTCCGCGGAATTTGAACAACAGCAACATAATCAAGCGGCCGCGAAAAAACGCATCCCGGTTATCGAAGCTCTGTTACGACATCCCGGTGCTTTCCTGAAGATTATTGCACTACGACTGTGCGAGTTGCTGACGATGTACATTGTTACTGCCTTTGCACTTAATTATTCAACCCAGAATATGGGGTTACCGCGCGAACTTTTCCTTAATATTGGTTTGCTGGTAGGTGGATTAAGCTGCCTGACAATTCCCTGTTTTGCCTGGCTTGCCGATCGTTTTGGTCGGCGCAGGGTTTATATCACTGGCGCGTTGATCGGAACGTTGAGCGCATTTCCTTTCTTTATGGCGCTTGAAGCACAATCTATTTTCTGGATAGTTTTCTTCTCCATAATGCTGGCAAACATTGCGCATGACATGGTGGTGTGTGTGCAACAACCGATGTTTACCGAAATGTTTGGTGCCAGTTATCGCTACAGTGGTGCTGGAGTCGGTTATCAGGTTGCCAGTGTGGTTGGCGGTGGATTTACACCTTTTATTGCCGCTGCACTCATCACTTACTTTGCCGGGAACTGGCATAGCGTCGCCATTTATTTGCTGGCTGGATGCCTGATTTCTGCAATGACCGCTTTATTGATGAAAGACAATCAACGCTCGTGATAGCCTGGCGAAGATCATCCGATCTTCGCCTTATACTTTTGTTTCACATTCCTGTGACATACTATCGGATGTGCGGTAATTGTATGGAACAGGAGACACACATGAATAATAAGGGCTCCGGTCTGACCCCAGCTCAGGCACTGGATAAACTCGACGCGCTGTATGAGCAATCTGTAGTTGCTTTACGCAACGCCATTGGCAAATATATTACAAGTGGCGAATTACCTGATGAAAACGCCCGCAAACAAGGTCTTTTTGTCTATCCATCACTGACCGTAACCTGGGACGGTAGCACAACTAATCCCCCCAAAACGCGCGCATTTGGTCGTTTTACCCACGCAGGCAGCTACACCACCACGATTACTCGCCCTACTCTCTTTCGTTCGTATCTCAATGAACAACTTACGTTGCTGTATCAGGATTATGGTGCGCATATCTCGGTGCAACCCTCGCAGCATGAAATCCCTTATCCTTATGTCATCGATGGCTCTGAATTGACACTTGATCGCTCAATGAGCGCTGGGTTAACTCGCTACTTCCCGACAACAGAACTGGCGCAAATTGGCGATGAAACTGCAGACGGCATTTATCATCCAACGGAATTCTCCCCGCTATCGCATTTTGATGCTCGCCGGGTTGATTTTTCCCTCGCACGGTTGCGCCATTATACCGGTACGCCAGTAGAACATTTTCAACCGTTCGTCTTGTTTACCAACTACACACGTTATGTGGATGAATTCGTTCGTTGGGGATGCAGCCAGATCCTCGATCCTGATAGTCCCTACATTGCCCTTTCTTGTGCTGGCGGGAACTGGATCACTGCCGAAACCGAAGCGCCAGAAGAAGCCATTTCCGACCTTGCATGGAAAAAACACCAGATGCCAGCATGGCATTTAATTACCGCTGATGGTCAGGGTATTACTCTGGTGAATATTGGCGTGGGACCGTCCAATGCTAAAACCATCTGCGATCATCTGGCAGTGCTACGCCCGGATGTCTGGTTGATGATTGGTCACTGTGGCGGATTACGTGAAAGCCAGGCCATTGGAGATTATGTCCTTGCACACGCTTATTTACGCGATGACCACGTTCTTGATGCGGTTCTGCCGCCCGATATTCCTATTCCGAGCATTGCTGAAGTGCAACGTGCGCTTTATGACGCTACCAAGTTAGTCAGCGGCAGGCCTGGTGAAGAAGTCAAACAGCGGTTACGTACTGGCACGGTGGTAACCACAGATGACAGGAACTGGGAGTTACGTTACTCAGCTTCTGCACTTCGTTTTAACTTAAGCCGGGCCGTAGCAATTGATATGGAAAGTGCAACCATTGCCGCGCAAGGATATCGTTTCCGCGTGCCATACGGGACACTACTGTGTGTTTCAGATAAACCGTTACATGGTGAGATTAAGCTTCCCGGCCAGGCTAACCGTTTTTATGAAGGCGCTATTTCCGAACACCTGCAAATTGGCATTCGGGCGATCGATTTGCTGCGCGCAGAAGGCGACCGACTGCATTCACGTAAATTACGAACCTTTAATGAGCCGCCGTTCCGATAATAAGTTATGAACCTTCTTATCAGAAATAGATGTGAAGGATTAAGTAAGACATCTGGCAAATAGCCTGCAATAAACGCGGGCTGTTTGCTTCCTTGGGCAGATGCGAGTTTTATTATCGTCTTAATGATTTCCACATATTAAAAGCAAGTATGCTTTCAAAACACAATTATAAAAAATCCCGCCAACAACATTAGTTTTTATAAAATTAAATATAAGATTATGGCTTTAGAATATTTTTATTTCTAATAGACGAGATTTTTCCTGTTATGATATAATATGCTGAATTAACACATGTTAACGATTTACCAGTAATGTAAATAAATTTTCGAGGAGATCATTCCAGTGGGACGTAAATGGGCCAATATTGTTGCTAAAAAAACGGCTAAAGACGGTGCAACGTCTAAAATTTATGCAAAATTCGGTGTAGAAATCTATGCTGCTGCCAAACAAGGTGAACCCGATCCAGAATTAAACACATCTTTAAAATTCGTTATTGAACGTGCAAAGCAGGCACAAGTTCCAAAGCACGTTATTGATAAAGCAATTGATAAAGCCAAAGGCGGCGGAGATGAAACGTTCGTACAGGGACGTTATGAAGGCTTTGGTCCTAATGGCTCAATGATTATTGCTGAGACATTGACTTCAAATGTTAACCGTACGATTGCTAACGTTCGCACAATTTTCAATAAAAAAGGCGGCAATATCGGAGCGGCAGGTTCTGTCAGCTATATGTTTGACAATACGGGTGTGATTGTATTTAAAGGAACAGACCCTGACCATATTTTTGAAATTTTGCTTGAAGCTGAAGTTGATGTTCGTGATGTAACTGAAGAAGAAGGTAATATTGTTATTTATACTGAACCTACTGACCTTCATAAAGGAATCGCGGCGCTAAAATCAGCTGGAATCACTGAGTTCTCAACAACAGAATTAGAAATGATTGCTCAATCTGAAGTTGAGCTTTCCCCAGAAGATTTAGAAATCTTTGAAGGGCTTGTTGATGCCCTTGAAGATGACGACGATGTACAAAAAGTTTATCATAACGTCGCAAATCTCTAATTATATGTTAAAGAAATCTGTCTTTATGGCAGATTTCTTTAATCTCATATAATCCTTATAAAAATATAATGTTTAACTCGTCATATTGCTTATAAAAAACCCCCGTTCCCAGAGAAATAATATTTATTAAAATGGCAGGTCTTCTTTTTCTGATTACCGAAGACAAAGTGGCAATTACGTATAGTTTCCCGATAAAGACGCGACAGCTACATCCCGCATAAGGCATTTTTCTCTTTATCTTTGTACGGTACTTCATGGAACAGAATTTTTGACCTTGTGAATCGTGATGTCTGTTGGGGAGGGGCAATTTGCTCACTGAAGCGTGAGACTCGATTAAGCGCACGAAACACAGAAATCAAAAACCCGGCCACTTTTTTTACAAAGTGGCCGGGTAAAAATAATTTTTATTTTTTAACTATCCTGAGACTCATAGAGATGTCTCAAAACTAAAATTTGGCTCCTCTGACTGGACTCGAACCAGTGACATACGGATTAACAGTCCGCCGTTCTACCGACTGAACTACAGAGGAATCGTGAGAACGAGGCGAATATTAGCGATGCCCACCCACAATGTCAAAGCCTGTTTTTTAAATTTGAAATCGTTTGCTGAAATAATCTGCATTTTGTCGTTTATTCCGACACAACTGGCTTTTTTTCACACTTTTGCGGCTCGGATCGAGGGTATTTCCATAGCCAACGTCCAGTAACCATTCGCCAGTAAAACAGCACGGCCCGCACAGCCCAGTCGGCAAACATTCCCATCCAGACACCAACCACCCCCCAGCCAAGCATGATTCCCAGCACATAACCGACTACAACCCGGCAACCCCACATGCTCAACATAGAAACCCACATGGCGTAACGGGCATCACGAGCCCCCTTAAATCCAGCGGGTAGCACCCATGAGGCGGACCAAATAGGCATAAATAAAGCATTTAGCCAAATCAGAATCACAACGACGTGTTTAACCTGTGGATCCTGGGTGTAAAACGATGCCATAACCCCGGCAAAGGGAGCCGTTAGCCAGGCGATGGCCGTTAATCCAAGAGTGGACAGCCAGAACACATGCCGCAACTGAATCTCTGCTTGCGCTATCTGCCCTACCCCCAACCTTCGGCCTGTAATGATCGTAGAAGCAGAACCGAGCGCACTTCCGGGTAAGTTGATAAGAGCCGCAATTGAGAACGCGATAAAATTTCCGGCAATAACACTGGTCCCCATCCCGGCAACGAACATTTGGGTTAATAACCGACCACTGGTAAATAACACTGATTCGACACTCGCTGGAATACCAATCCCCATGACTTCCCAGATAATGCTAAAATTCAGCGGTTTAAAATAGCTCTTTAACGAAATCCTTAGCGCAGGATTAAAACCAATCGCCAGCACCCACAAAATTGCAACTGCTCCAATATAACGAGAAATGGTTAAACCCAACCCAGCCCCGACAAATCCCAGTCCCGGCCAGGAGAAAAGGCCGTAAATCAATATGCCGCTAATAATAATATTAAGAATATTCAGGCTACCGTTAATCAGTAGCGGTATTTTCGTATTCCCTGCACCACGAAGTGCCCCGCTACCAATAAGAGTGATGGCAGCTGCTGGATAACTGAGTACGGTCAGCTCCAGATAAGTCAACGCCAGTGCTTTAACGTCTGTCGTGGCATCACCCGCGACGAAATCAATAATTTGTTCGCCAAAATGATGAATTAGCGTTGCCAACAGTACGGCAAACAACGTCATGATCACCAATGACTGCCGCGTCGCCACCCTCGCTCGTCGTCGATCTCGCTTACCGAGACTAAATGCTACAACGACAGTAGTACCAAGATCGATAGCTGCAAAAAAAGCCATAATGACCATATTGAAGCTGTCCGCCAACCCCACGCCGGCCATCGCATCTTTTCCCAGCCAGCTGACCAGAAAAGTGCTCAGGACCCCCATCAACAGGACACAGGCGTTCTCCATGAAGATAGGAACAGCAAGCGGGGTTATCTCGCGCCAGAACAACACTTTGTAGCTCTTGCGTTTAGAGTGCCAGCGAGTGCCGTGAACAACCTGGCGTAAAGCAGAGGAGATATTCAAAGCCGACCTTAATTGCAGAAAGTGAAACCACATTTCAAATGATGAGGGAGAATCAGCAAAGCTGCAAAGATTTTCGCCAACAAATTGTCTGCAAATGCAACAAACTGTTGATAGAAACGGCAAACAGTTGGGAAATTTAAAAATCGGGTTTGACAAAATATTTTTCGCCGTTAAGATGTGCCTCAACAGCGATTCCTCTGTAGTTCAGTCGGTAGAACGGCGGACTGTTAATCCGTATGTCACTGGTTCGAGTCCAGTCAGAGGAGCCAAATTTCTGAAAAGCCCGCTTTTATAGCGGGCTTTTTGCTATATCTGATAATCAATTTCCTCTTCACTGTTTTCCATCACCTGGCGCTTGATATCCTCAACTGACAGTCCTGCATTACAAAGTTCCAGAAAGCGCCAGACATAGTTACGCTGAAGTTGCCCTCGCTTCAGTCCCAACCAGACAGTATTAGCATCGAAAAGATGCCGCGTATCCAGGCGGATTAAATTCTTTTCCTCTTGTTCGCCGCTGGATTGTTCGGCAACTAATCCGATCCCAAGCCCAAGAGCAACATAGGTTTTAATGACATCAGAATCCTGTGCACTTAATACAATATCTGCCGGCAAACCTTTGCGGGCAAATGCGTCATCAATGCGTGAGCGCCCCGTAATCCCCTGTCGGTAAGTAATTAACGGCCACTTCGCTATTGATTCCAGCGTCAACGGTGTAATTTGCGTCAAGGGATGATCGAGTGGAACAAGCAAACTATGGTGCCAACGAAACCACGGGAAGGCGACGAGCTGCGGGTCATTACTCAAACGCTCGCTGGCGATACCAATATCAGCTTCGCCATTTTGCAACAACGTCGCAATTTCCTGTGGTGTACCCTGGATTAGCTCCAGCCGAACCTCCGGGAAAAGTTCGCGAAAAGCTTTAATGACCTCAGGCAAGCTATAACGTGCCTGAGTATGCGTCGTTGCAATAGTGAGAACGCCAGACGTATCGTTGGTAAACAGGTCTGCGAGCCGACGAACATTACTGGCTTCATTCAGAATGCGTTCTGCAATGACCAGTAATGCTTTGCCCGGTTCAGTCATGCCCAGCAGTCGCTTACCTCGTCGAACAAATATTTCGATGCCAAGTTCATCCTCCAGTTCCCGAATATGACGGCTAACGCCTGACTGTGAGGTAAAAAGCATATTCGCAACCTCTGTCAGGTTGTAATCCTGACGTGCAGCCTCGCGGATTATCTTTAGTTGTTGGAAATTCACGGTAAACTCCGGGCAGTTCAGATATCCCGTTATTGTTAAAGTCTAATGCCCGGCATAACAAATAATAAAAACCCGCATCTTATTCCATCCCGATATAACGCTTAGCTCACCAATTGCCACTGCCTTTTTTCCATCACTGGAGAACTAATCACTGACATTAACAACTCTTTCACTGCCTGTGCCTGTGGTGACAAGTTTGCTCTGGCGGGTAAATTTAAGGACAAAGAGAGACTCATTGAAGGAGTGGTAATGCGTGACATCCACCCATTTACTGCGCCACATAACGAACGCGCAGCCGATTCAGGTAATACTGCAACGCCCATGCCGCTGGCAATCGCTGCGGTAAGCGTGGCAATAGACTCAATTTCACCAATGACTTTTGCCGTGAGCCGCCGTAGGGAAAAAGCCTCATCAACACGAAGTCTAACAGCGCTGTAATCACTGGGGAGAAAAAGGTTCATTTGCGCAATAGCATTAACATCAACGCTTTGCCCCGGGCAATCTTGAGTTCCTACCAGGAAAAGATCTTCTTTCAGCAAAGCCTGACTGGATACCCCAGCCACAGGGGAATGCTCATAAATCACCGCCATATCGAGTTGGTGATTTATCAGTTTTTCGTTAAGCACTGCACCACTATTTTCATGAAGATAGATAACGACCTCCGGGAATTCAGCGCGAACCGCCTGTAATAAGGGCATGGTGATGGATGACGCAGCGGTTCCTGGCGCAAAGCCAATCGAGACTTGCCCCGATAATGACTGACCAACGTTATGCACCGCCAGTTGGGCCTGCTCACACTGACGTAAAATGGCCCGTGCATGGGTATAGAGAATTTTTCCGGCGCCTGTTGGCGTAACGCCCCGTTTTGTGCGAATCAAAAGCTGTTGATTTAACTCACCTTCCAGTGTGGCAACCTGCTGGCTGAGCGCTGGTTGTGCGATATGCAATACTTCAGCAGCCTGGGTCAGGCTACCAATATCTACAATTTTTACGAAGTATTTCAGGCGTCTGAAGTTCATGTTGCCTCCGGTTTTTAAGAATCGGCCCAAGTGCCGCCATTACTTACAACCAGAATGCAAGATGCTTGCCAGTTCTATTTTAGCGTTGATGCGCAAGCTAACCAACTGTCAAATAAGAGATTATGATAGATTCGTCATTGGCCCTTTTTATCAGCAGTCGCATTCACCTGCCCTATAAAAGGGGGGTATGCACCACGATGGTTCATTACCCAATAAGATTGAAAGCTCACCACTTTGTTGAAATTGTCAGCAAACAAACAAAAAAATGCATTTCACCCTTTGACATCACCATGCACTGCCATTAATATGCGCCCCGTTCACACGATTCCTCTGTAGTTCAGTCGGTAGAACGGCGGACTGTTAATCCGTATGTCACTGGTTCGAGTCCAGTCAGAGGAGCCAAATTCAAAAAAGCCTGCTTTCGAGCAGGCTTTTTACTTTCTAATTACCAACGCTCTTAAAACATCTGTCTTGAACCAGAACTAATTTGCACAGGCATTCCCGATCGATGTTGCAACGCAGCATTTGCGCGATTTACATCAACTTCTTGCCCGTTGATAAACGCCCGCAAAGATGGGGTTACCGGCAATGGCACTTTTCGGTCAGACTCATATTCTGCACGATTGCGCGACAGCGGCTCATGAACTTCCAGCCACTTTGAACCATCCGGTTCCGTTGTGTATTTCACTGGCTGATCAATAATTTGTACACGAGTGCCTACAGGAACATTATCAAACAGATATTTGATATCGTCATTACGCAGACGAATACAGCCCTGACTTACACGGAGCCCAATACCAAAATTGGCATTGGTACCGTGGATGGCATACAACTTGCCAATATAAATCGCGTACAGCCCCATGGGGTTATCGGGCCCCGCAGGAACAAATGCGGGCAAACTCTCCCCTCGTTTCGCATATTCGCGCCGGGTGTTCGGCGTTGGCGTCCAGGTTGGTGCTTCTTGTTTACGTTCAACGGTAGTCACCCAGTTACGCGGGGTTTCTCGCCCAGCCTGGCCGATACCAATAGGAAAGACTTCCACTGTATTACTGTCTGGCGGATAGTAATAAAGACGCATTTCAGCGACGTTAACCACAATCCCTTTACGAACAGTGGCGGGCAAAATCAGTTGCTGCGGAATGGTGAGTTGTGAGCCAAGCTTCGGCAAAAAAACATCAGCGCCCGGATTCGCTTCCAGCATATTACTTAACCCTTGCCCGTATTGTGCGGCAAAAGTCTCCAGCGGCTGAGTATTGTGATCAGGAACAGTTACAGTAAGCGACTGCCCCACTAAACGGCTACCCTCTGGAGGTAATGGATAAGTTACCGCCAGGCTATTTTGGCTGGCAAAAAGCAGAGCAAATGAGCAAAGAATATTTACACGACGCATCATGTCCCTTTCCTAAGTCGCGAATACTATCCGATAAGTATAGCTTTTATCAGACTTTTCGTTTTTAGCTGTTCAAATCAGAAGTCGTATTCCCCGGTAGAACAATATTACTGGCAGCAAGTTCGCCCATGTTGTTGTATATCGCACAAGCAGCTTCGATGATGGACATCGCCAGAGCTGCACCACTCCCCTCACCTAAACGCATATCCATATTGAGATAAGGCTCCAGCCCCAAATGCGAGAGCGCTATACGCGCGCCTTTTTCTGCCGACAAGTGAGAAGGAATGAGATACGGTTTGATTGCAGGAGACATCTGGCAGGCTGCGAGCGCAGCAGCATAAGAAAGAAATCCATCCAGCAACACGGGTAAACCGCAGGAAGCAGCACCTAACATCACTCCAGCTATTCCGACCAAATCAAATCCACCCACTTTTGCCAGGACATCAACACCATCCTGAGGATTTGGTTGATTCAACGTAATCGCCCGACGCACAACATCAATTTTATTAGCCAGTTTATCTGTCGGCAGGTTTGCGCCAATCCCAACCACTTCTTCAGGATCCCGGCCAGTGATTGTGCTGACTATTGCCGCTGCCGGTGTCGTGTTTGCCATCCCCAGTTCACCTACACCAAACAGCGTGACACCGTTTTTTGCCAGCTCCCGCGTATAACATATGACGTCCAAAAGCAACTTTTCAGCCTGACGGCGACTCATTGCCGGAGCTGAAGCAATATTGCCGCTACCTCGTGCGACACGCATGTTGATAAGCCCGGGGATAGGCTCAGCAGTATCAATACCAACATCAATTACGTGGACGTTAGCGCCCGCTTGTGCTGCCAGCACACACACGCCGGTTGTTCCACGGGTCATATTTTCAGCCTGTATGGCTGTCACTTCTTTTGGAGAAATAGCGACCCCTTCCTCCCAGACGCCGTGATCGGCACACATAACCAGTACTGCTTTTTTGCCCACATGCGGTATGCCATTCAACCCCGGCATTCCTGCCAGTTGTATGGCAAGCGCCTCCAGCTTTCCCAGGCTACCAACAGGTTTGAGTAACCCGTCAACATGCCGTTGTGCACGCGACATAGCGGCAGAATTGATGGCTGGGATCGTATTCAGTAAATCGGCAAGTATTTGCATGTCACGTCTCTTTATAGCAGTGCCAGCAGGAAAACCAGTTCACCAAACTCTATGGCTGCTCCCAGCGTATCGCCCGTTTGCCCGCCCAGCGTACGTTTGAGAAGCTGACCGAGGATGAAAATCGCCACCATCGTCACCACCATAGCAGCCACACCATGCATACCCGGCAATAATACGGCAGCAAAAATAGCGGCTAAGCCGAGTGTGACGCAGGTTTGTCGCCCATCAATTTTGCCAATGAACACATTGCCAAGCCCTTCTTCCCGCGCATAACGATGACGATACATCAATAATGCGGCAGTCCCGCGGCTGACCGCACATGCTGCCGCCAGCGATGCAAGGATCGGTTCGCCACGCAGAGCCAACTCGCTTAACACCAGAATCTTTGCCAGTACCACAAAAATCAATGCCAGACCGCCGTGGGTGCCTAAACGGCTATCACGCATGATTTCCAACATGCGATCGCGGCTACGTGCAGAAAATACGCCATCACAGGTATCAGCGAGGCCGTCCAGATGGAATCCCCCGGTCATCAGCGCCAGCACAAGTACGCTAAACAGTGCCGCCAGTGGTACGCCACACCATGCCTGCAGCACCATGAAGACCAGCCCGCTAATCGCGCCAAGCAATAATCCAATCAAAGGAAAAGTAATAATACCGCGAGAATAATGCTCGAAATCCAGTCCCTGGGACCAGCGACGCGGTACAGGCAGACGCGTAATAAATGAGAGCATCGCCCAAAATAATTTACTCATTTGATTTTTACTCCAATACCCGAAACCACCAGCCATACTTCATTTGCCGCAGCGGCCAACTGCTGATTTACCCGCCCGGCAATATCACGAAAATGTCGTGCCAGACGACTCTCCGGCACAATCCCCATTCCCACTTCGTTAGTCACTAATACAACCTTTGCGGGGCAACGTTGGCAGGCAGCAATCAACGACTGAATCTCAGCATTAATCGCCTGTTCCATCGCCTGATAATCCCATTCATCAGGGTCTTTATCGCCGCCATAATCAAACAACAGATTAGTCACCATTGTGGTAACGCATTCCAGCAACACAGCCTCATTCGGGTTAATGTCTGCATGAATTAATTCATCAAGATGTTGCCAGCGCTCCACTGTGCGCCAGTGCTCCGGGCGGCTTTGCCGATGATGTTCTATCCGTGCAGCCATCTCATCATCAAGGATTTGCGAGGTAGCGATATACAGAACCTGTGAAGAGTCCCCAATAAGCACCTCTGCGTGGCGACTCTTCCCGCTCCGTGCGCCTCCCGTCACCAAAATCATCATACCGACTCCTGATTCAAATGTATGATGGTATTCATTGAACAGAGCAATGGATCCCCCACCGTTGCTGACCGCAAAACATTTACGCGATTAATACTGCGCGTAATATAATTAAAAATCCAGCATTCTCAATCCATTACGAAATAAGATGGCATTACGGAATAGCCAGACTTTCTCGTGTTAACGTCCGACAAAATGCGTCATTGACAGCGGTTTCTGTGGATTGACACATTTCATTCAGATAATGAATTAATGCTACTGCCGGACCAACCAGCAAACGGGCATTGTGTTCTGAAATCCAGGCTATTGATTCAACGTCAGCGACAGATCTGCGCTGTAAAAGAAGTTGTAAAACAACGCAATAAAATTATCCGAAATGGTGGCGACTATGCACTAGAACACCACAATTTCGCTCTCTCGGTAAGGCACTGTCACAGCATTCAACAGAATGTGACTTGCCAGATTTATTAGCGCCACCAGATGTTTAACCAGGTAACCACGACCCAGTCGGGGATATATTCCATCTTCTCGCTGACATCATCAAGAATAAAAAGGTTTATCACACTCAGAGCAACGTTCTTCAGCAGGCGGGATAATTCTTCAACATTTAAAAGATGTGTTATTAAAGGCATACAAACTGGACGTATTGTATTTTCTTTTGGTGGTTGACCTAAGGTAGCAGTTTATCCTGATGCGCTGAGATTTCTGTAATATCTACGTCAACATTCTCCTCGAATAGAAAATGCAGCCTCGGCAAGTGATTCACATTTTTTAACAAAGCGTTGTTAGCGTGCCATTTTCAGAAGCTCTCCAAGAAAGCGAATTCTTTTCTCAAATTCTGCATTCTCAGACACAGCTTTCTACTCCATGGCAATGGCCCAAATACGAAGTTGCTCAGGATCATTAGTGGTGCTGAGAAGTTAAATAACCATGCGGAGTACAACTCGTCATCACGTATTTATATATCATGAAGCTATTGTTGTGTTTTGTACATCAGTAGATGTATTCTGATATACTCCTTTTTCTAGACATAACCTTTCACCTGCTTGCAAAGCTTCTGTGTTCTGACATTGCCAAATTGTTGCAATTCTGTATCCAGCCTTCTTTCAGTCATAACTTCGGGCCGCGATAAGACTCACTGATCTGACCCTGATTCCTCTTGCAGACTTTATAGACCAATTAAAATGCAGTTTCTGCAGGTCAACGTCTGACCATCATTGTCATCACTCTGGCCATTAGAGTAACCTTCTGCATTCATCCTTTTGTAAAAAGTTTATGTCAGTATCAGCAATTAACCGGACCTGATACTGATATGAGTCTTACCGCATATACGGTCAATTTCAGCAATTAATTACATTATCCACGCCAAAGTGTTTGTCATCGCAATGATGGTACCTTCTTTCAGACACCATTTTTTCAACTCCGTTTTCCACGGACCGCACTCTTATGTCAAGAGTGCGGTCCGTGGATACAACCAGAGACCGACTGACACGAGTCAGAGGAAACGACGGATATGTTCAGTCGTAAAATATCTATCAAAAAACATGATTAAGGTCAAAAATGTTTGATATTTACAATTTATGAAGATGACAATAATCACAGATACATGAGAACATAAATGATAATAATTATCATTACAGCAATCATTTGTACTTTGTATTAATGAGGGATGAAATGTTATATAATATACCTTGTCGAATTTATATCCTTTCCACTCTGTCATTATGCATTTCTGGGATAGTTTCTACTGCAACCGCAACTTCTTCAGAAACAAAAATCAGCAACGAAGAGACGCTCGTCGTGACCACGAATCGTTCGGCAAGCAACCTTTGGGAAAGCCCGGCGACTATACAGGTTATTGACCAACAAACATTGCAGAACTCCACCAATGCCTCCATAGCCGATAATTTGCAGGACATCCCCGGAGTAGAGATAACAGACAACTCCTTGGCAGGCCGTAAACAAATCCGCATTCGTGGCGAAGCATCCTCCCGTGTTTTAATTCTCATTGATGGTCAGGAGGTAACTTATCAGCGCGCCGGAGATAATTATGGTGTGGGACTGTTGATAGATGAGTCTGCGCTGGAGCGTGTTGAGGTAGTGAAAGGTCCATATTCCGTACTGTACGGTTCACAGGCAATTGGCGGTATTGTTAACTTCATAACCAAAAAGGGAGGTGACAAACTTGCATCTGGAGTTGTGAAAGCTGTTTATAATTCCGCAACAGCAGGCTGGGAAGAATCAATCGCGGTCCAGGGGAGCATCGGTGGATTTGATTATCGCATCAACGGTAGTTATTCTGATCAGGGCAATCGTGATACGCCGGATGGACGTCTGCCGAATACCAACTATCGTAACAATAGTCAGGGTGTATGGTTGGGTTATAACTCCGGAAACCATCGTTTTGGCCTCTCGCTTGATCGCTACAGACTCGCGACGCAAACTTACTATGAGGATCCAGACGGAAGCTATGAGGCATTTAGTGTCAAAATACCTAAACTTGAACGAGAGAAAGTTGGGGTATTCTATGACACAGACGTGGACGGTGACTATCTAAAAAAAATTCATTTCGACGCGTATGAGCAGACCATCCAGCGCCAATTTGCCAACGAAGTAAAAACGACACAGCCTGTTCCCAGTCCGATGATTCAGGCTCTGACCGTTCATAACAAGACTGACACCCATGATAAGCAATACACTCAGGCGGTCACATTGCAGAGTCACTTTTCGCTGCCTGCTAATAATGAACTTGTTACCGGTGCACAGTACAAACAAGACAGGGTCAGCCAAAGGTCCGGTGGCATGACCTCAAGCAAATCTCTGACCGGCTTCATTAATAAGGAAACACGAACTCGCTCCTATTATGAGTCAGAGCAAAGTACAGTCTCACTATTCGCACAAAATGACTGGCGATTCGCCGATCACTGGACATGGACAATGGGAGTTCGCCAATACTGGCTTTCTTCAAAGTTGACGCGTGGTGACGGAGTATCATATACCGCAGGCATTATAAGCGATACCTCTCTTGCCAGAGAGTCTGCGAGTGATCACGAAATGGTAACATCTACAAGCCTGCGCTATTCAGGTTTCGATAACTTGGAGTTACGCGCTGCGTTCGCGCAAGGCTACGTATTTCCCACACTCTCCCAGCTTTTTATGCAGACATCTGCGGGCGGCAGTGTCACATACGGAAATCCTGATCTTAAGGCTGAACACTCCAATAACTTTGAATTAGGTGCACGATATAATGGTAATCAGTGGCTGATTGACAGCGCAGTTTACTACTCAGAAGCTAAAGATTATATTGCAAGTCTGATCTGTGATGGCAGTATAGTTTGCAATGGTAACACCAACTCCTCCCGTAGTAGCTACTATTATTATGACAATATTGATCGGGCAAAAACATGGGGACTGGAAATAAGCGCGGAATATAATGGCTGGGTTTTCTCGCCATATATCAGTGGCAATTTAATTCGTCGGCAATATGAAACTTCAACATTAAAAACAACTAATACAGGAGAACCAGCGATAAACGGACGTATAGGGCTGAAACATACTCTTGTGATGGGTCAGGCCAACATAATCTCTGATGTTTTTATTCGTGCTGCCTCTAGTGCAAAAGATGACAGTAACGGTACCGAAACAAATGTTCCGGGCTGGGCCACTCTCAACTTTGCAGTAAATACAGAATTCGGTAACGAGGATCAGTACCGGATTAACCTAGCACTCAATAACCTGACAGACAAACGCTACCGTACAGCACATGAAACTATTCCTGCAGCAGGTTTTAATGCAGCTATAGGTTTTGTATGGAATTTCTGATGACAAAAACAATCGTTATGGAATTCTTTGTCCTGATCTGCCCGCTTTGCGGGCAGGCTAACGAACGTATTGTGTTTGTTGAAGGTTTTTCGACGTTGTTTTCCATCTGGGGGTGAATATTTATTCTTCCCGCCAGCATGACTCTATAGTCATTGCTACGACAATGACTTATAAAGCTGGTTACTGAGCCTATACCTTTGTAATTCAAAAGTGATATCAGTTCACAACGCAATACTATTTTTAGATTATTTACTCTCACCCAGATACTGAATCAATGGATAATACCTTTTGATTTATCCCGACTCGGAAGAAGGTGGGATAAATATTCTCCTTCTATTGCCCCTTACTCCAACTATCATATTTTACAATATCAACGAACCGTCCATGAAGGGCTGAAATTCTCTTCCTGAAACAGCTCTGTCAGCCCGCTAATCTGTTTCAGCCTCAGCACTTCATCCTGGTCCATGCCCAACTCTGTGCCAATACGCTCATCTGTCCAGCCCAGACGCGAAAGGTCCCTGACAATGTCAGACATTGACGTTATCTGGTGTTTTCCCCTGGCACGGTTATGCCGTATGGTTGCGGCAATACGTGATGCCTGTCCCTTTCTTTCCGGATTAATACAGGTCACTGGCAGCCAACCCTTCAGACGTTTTCTCGTATCCGCTTTCCTGCCCAGCAACTGACGATGAAAACCATCCACGACCAGATAATGCTCCTTCTCTTCCGAAACCACCACAGGCTGCGTGAATCCATCCTGCTCCAGTGAATGTTTAAGCAGTTTTTTTTCACTGGAAGACATGACATTGGGATTGTAATCGTTGGCCACCACCTCATCCGCTTTCACCCACAACACACAGTCCACAGGCTCCTGTGCAAAAGGGCTGACCTCATGCAACACCCTGCGCAGATGATTAAGGGCTCGTATGGTCTCTTCTTCAGATCGTTCCTGACTGAAGTACTGTCGAATCATGTTGCTCAATACTTCCACCTCAGGTGTCACAGAATCCCCCATTCCTTCCTCCTTTCTTTCATACGCTGCAGATAACGTTCATAGTGCCGGGGTTTGTTCGGACTGAAGGAGAGGGTCCGGCACCAGAAATCATTCTTTATGAGTGTCTTACAGATACGTCGCCAAGACGGGATATCCCGGCTCCCCAGGTCATTCTCCTGTTCATCCGGGATGTCATCCGGGAAGCCCCGCGTCTGATACCAGCGCAGGTAGACAGCAATTTTATTACGGTAATGTTCTGCCGTTCTTTCCGGCATCACATCCAGCAGGAACATCGCATAGCTACGCCAGGTATGATGAGGCGGCTTCGTGATACGCTTACGCAGGGCAAAATAGGCACCGCTCTCATTGGCATAAAGCGCCCCGCTGGCAGCACCCGACACCCGTTCACACATCCTGGCCCAAGTTTCCGGCTCCAGAACATGGTAAAGCCACAGTCCCTTACGCTGTTCCGGGCCAAAAGGCTCACAGACCCGCATGTTGCGTAACGGCACGCCGGCACGGTACATCAGGTCATACAGGGGATTGTAGATAGCTCGGGTTCTGGCGTTATATATCCATATATCACGGGCTTTCCAGTCATACAACGGATACAAGGTGTAATAAAACCCTTCAGGTGACGCTGTGGTCCAGGGTTTATCATCTGCATATCTCAGTTTGCGCTGAGACACCAGTCCCATAAAGCGATTGAGCGATTCATCAGCACGAACACCAGTCAGTATTGCCACTCCACACCGGTTACCGGCAAACCAGGAAGAAAATGCCGGAACAAATTCTTCAAACGTCATGGCATACCGATAAAATGGGAAATACGACATATCTGTAATAGCGTCATCTGGTGGCTGACGAACCCACTCCACACCTGGTTCCCAGCATATCCATTCCGGCTGAAACTGAGAGACACCGTTTACCGTAGTCAGGGGGAGTGCCACCCAGTAAAAAGTCTCCGTCACATCCCGATACATCTCCCTCATCTTCAGAATGTGTGCAATTGTGCACTGGTACTGAGCTTCCCAGTCAATGAATAATACAGAGAAACGACGTTTCTTCCTGCGAGCCACATCGGCCGTAAGATGGAGCAGCACAGTAGAGTCTTTTCCTCCAGAAAAAGACAAACAAACAGATGAAAATGTCTCAAACAACCACTCAATACGGTGAATGGCCGCATATAATACATTAACATCTGTTCTTATCTTCTGTATGGTTCCCATACATATCCTAGTATAAACTATCTTGGCAGTAATATTCTGAACTACAAACTTAAACCTTCTCATCAAGAAAAAGTTCTACCTTAAGGGGATATTGTTACTATCACGAGTTCATGATAGTTAAGTTTTTAGTAAAACACGACATATGACGATACATATATTAGCAAAATTATGACAAATGAGGCTACCTTAACAAAAATTCATTAATAGCAAACACATAAATAAAGACTCTCCTACCAAAAAAACAGACTCTTCACTCCTTCTTAACTATTTTCATGAGAAATAATAAACAAGGAATTTATTACCTTTGAATACAAACTTATATATACAATGAACTTAAACTCTTGAATCATTATCCAGAGAATATCATTAATTGGTGATGACCTAGCTATGCATGGCAGCATTCATGATAATGAGTATATACTAGCCAGAATGACACAAAGAGATATTTAACTAACTAATATATTGATAGTCAATGATGACAGATCGTAGTAATATATTAATACTTAGCCCTCTGAAATATCAAGTCATGTACGATGCTCCCGTTATTTTAATTTCGTTCTAGCTGTACTTTTGAATACAACCATAACTGATTATTGCCAACTAACTGAATGAAAAATATCAATAAATACAACAAACTTACTGCCTTTTCGTTTTATTTATAAGACGTTCCAACTACAAGAACAATATAGGCACATGATTATTCCAACAATACTGGACAAAAACTCCCGTATCTGAAGATACAATAGGTGATAATTCTTTCAGGATTTTGCTCAACTATGGCCTGATGGGAGAGTCATGACGGAACTAAGGCCTTTACAAGCCAGAAGATTAGTCTTAATGCGATCACAGTTCAACTTGCTACGACTGAAATCCGTAATAGCATATAAACTCTGTTTTTTTAACAGAAATGAAGATCTTCTTGTTGCATAAATGATGCTTCTCTGCCTCTGAAAAAGTAAATATAAAGTATATTTAATAAGATTAATTTTTATGATAGTGATAATTTATGATGGGGATTCATATGGCATATCTAAAAGGATAGATTACATGTTGAATTCTACAACATCTTCGGGAAAAAGAACCGGCATTTTAGCAATTGGTGCCCATCCTGATGATATAGAATTAGGATGTGGTGCATCTCTTTCATATTATTCTAATGAAAAAGTATATATTATATCTGTTGTCATGACACCTGGTTGCTGTGGCGCAGAGTATATTGATCGTCACAAGGAATCACAAGAAGCATTAAATATGTTAGGATGCAATAAACTAATCCCTCTAAATTTTGAAGATACCAGATTATATTTGCAAATAAAAGAGATGATATCATCTCTGGAATACATAATTGAGAATGAAACGCCCCAGGATGTGGAAATTACTCGAGTTTACACCATGAATAATACTGACAGGCATCAGGATCACATTGCTGTTTATCAGGCATCAATGGTTGCCTGTCGTTATATTCCTCAAATACTAGGATACGAAACACCAAGTACATGTCTGTCATTTTTACCTCAAGTTTTTGAATCTGTAGATGAGGTCCATTTTAATAAAAAAATATTAGCATTACAAAAGCATAAAAGCCAGATCCATCGAAGATACATACAGCCAGAATACATAATTGCTCAAGCCAAATTCCGAGGACAACAGGTTAGTCATTCTATGTGTGAAGGTTTTGTTGTCCATAAGATGGTGTTGTAACGGAGTAATAGAAATGAAAACTTTGTTATTTATCTTCATGACCATAGCAATGTTGCTATGGTTTTTAAGTACGCTAAGACGTAAACCCTGTCAAAAGAAAGGCTGTATTGACGCCATTATACCAGCTTATAACGAAGGCCCGTGTCTGGCGCAGTCACTGGATAATCTGCTGCGTAACCCTTATTTTTGCCGGGTAATTTGCGTTAACGACGGATCCACGGACAATACCGAAGCGGTCATGGCGGAAGTCAAACGCAAATGGGGCGACCGCTTTGTTGCCGTCACGCAAAAAAACACCGGTAAAGGTGGCGCACTAATGCATGGACTAAAATACGCCACGTGTGATCAAGTATTTTTAAGTGATGCAGATACTTTCGTTCCACCTGATAATGATGGAATGGGCTATATGCTGGCAGAAATTGAGCGCGGCGCTGATGCCGTTGGCGGAATTCCCTCCACCGCGTTAAAAGGGGCAGGTCTGCTGCCACATATCCGCGCCACCGTAAAGTTGCCGATGATTGTTATGAAGCGCACGCTACAGCAGTTTCTGGGCGGTGCACCGTTTATTATCAGCGGTGCCTGCGGGATGTTCCGTACTGATGTATTGCGTAAGTTCGGTTTCTCTGATCGTACTAAAGTCGAAGACCTTGATCTCACCTGGACGTTGGTGGCAAACGGCTACCGTATTCGGCAGGCGAATCGCTGCATCGTATACCCACAGGAATGTAACAGTCCGCGTGAGGAGTGGCGCCGCTGGCGGCGTTGGATTGTGGGCTACGCGGTCTGTATGCGCCTGCATAAAAGACTTTTATTTAGCCGCTTCGGTATCTTCAGTATATTTCCTATGCTGTTGGTTGTGCTTTATGGCGTTGGTATTTATCTCACTACCTGGTTTAATGAATTCATCACCACCGGGCCACATGGTGTGGTGTTGGCAATGTTCCCGCTTATCTGGGTCGGCGTAGTTTGTGTTATTGGTGCATTTAGCGCCTGGTTTCATCGTTGCTGGTTGTTGGTGCCTTTAGCACCGCTTTCCGTTGTGTATGTATTATTAGCTTATGCCATCTGGATTATTTATGGACTTATTGCCTTTTTTACTGGACGCGAACCTCAGCGCGACAAACCCACCCGCTATTCCGCACTGGTGGAAGCGTCAACCGCTTATTCCCAACCTTCTGTCACAGGAACTGAAAAACTATCTGAAGCTTAATGCTAAAGAGAAAAATGTTCAGATTGCAGACCAGGTGATTATTGATGAAAGTGCCGGTGAGGTTGTTATCGGCGCGAATACCCGTATTTGCCACGGTGCCGTTATTCAGGGGCCGGTAGTGATTGGCGCAAACTGCCTGATAGGTAATTATGCGTTTATTCGTCCTGGCACAATAATCAGCAATGGCGTAAAAATTGGTTTTGCCACCGAAATTAAAAATGCGGTTATTGAAGCGGAAGCAACGATTGGTCCGCAATGCTTTATTGCCGACTCGGTAGTTGCAAACCAGGCATATTTGGGCGCACAAGTACGTACCAGTAATCATCGTCTGGATGAACAACCCGTGTCTGTTCGAACTCCAGAGGGAATTATCGCTACCGGATGCGATAAATTAGGTTGTTATATCGGGAAGCGTTCACGCCTTGGCGTACAAGTTATTATTTTGCCTGGGCGAATTATTTCTCCGAACACACAACTTGGCCCGCGCGTGATTGTAGAACGTAATTTACCTAGTGGAACTTACTCACTCCGACAAGAACTTATCCGTACAGGAGATTAAAATGATAAAGCATACGTTATTAGTGCCGTTTTTTTTTAGTGCATTGCCCGCTTATGCCGGGTTAACTTCCATTACCGCGGGCTACGATTTTACCGATTATTCTGGCGAACATGGCAACCGTAATTTAGCGTATGCTGAACTGGTAGCAAAAGTTGAAAACGCAACGCTGCTTTTTAATCTTTCCCAGGGGCGTCGTGATTATGAAACTGAACATTTCAATGCCACTCGCGGCCAGGGTGCAGTCTGGTACAAATGGAATAACTGGCTGACAACCCGAACGGGTATTGCCTTTGCGGATAATACGCCGGTCTTTGCCCGCCAGGATTTTCGACAGGATATTAACCTAGCCCTGTTGCCAAAAACGCTTTTCACGACCGGTTATCGCTACACTAAATATTACGATGATGTCGAAGTCAATGCCTGGCAAGGCGGCGTATCACTCTATACTGGCCCGGTGATCACCAGTTACCGCTATACCCATTATGACTCCAGCGATGCAGGTAGTAGTTATAGCAATATGATTTCCGTGCGTCTGAAGGACCCGCGCGGTGCTGGTTATACGCAACTATGGCTAAGCCGCGGAACAGGTGCTTACACCTACGACTGGACGCCAGAAACACGCTACGGCAGCATGAAGAGCATCAGTTTGCAACGAATTCAACCGCTGACTGAGCAACTTAATCTCGGGTTGACGGCAGGTAAAGTGTGGTTCAACACCCCAACCGATGATTATAACGGTCTGCAACTTGCAGCCCACCTGATCTGGAAATTCTAGGCAGCAGTCTATCAGTATATTTTATTCGGTAGTTTTCAGAGAAAAGCTATAACTCGGTTTGATAATAAACAATATAATTAATTTCGGGCAATAACTTATTCGTATAGAGCACCAGAGAAAAGGTGCTCTATACGAATAAGTTATTGCCCGAATCGTACATCAGTTTAATAGCTGAGATACTTTTATTTTATCATCACCGGGGTGAAGGTATCTTTATATCTCTCTAGACAGGCCCCCTGAATCTCCAGACAACCAATATCACTTAAATAAGTGATAGTCCTGATACAAGTTTTTAGAGTAGTCATTAGTGAACAGATAATTGTTAACTTAGAACCAGTAAAATGCAAACGACGCACCACGCTGGGAAAATCGCTGCTATTCAGCAGAGTTTTGTACCGAGAATTGTGGCCAGCCACTTATTGCTCTCGCGTAAGCAGGTATCCCCATCGTTTACCAGTCCAGCACATCTTGTGGTCAGGCAGAAGAAGAGCAAACTGTTACTGGACTCACTGCATGCATGGTGGAGAAAAATGCCACGCTATCCAAAAATCCAGACTGGGTGAATGGTTCAGCTGTGTACTGAATCAGTGGGGCGCACTCTGTTATTACAGTGTTGACGGTCAGGCGGAGGCAGACATAATGCCGCGGAAAAAGCCCTTTGTGCCATCTGTCTCGGAAATAAAAACTTTATGTTCTTCGGCGGCGAGCGCAGTGCACTGTTGTATGGGCTTATCGGCACTTGCCTTCTGAACGACATTGATCCGGAAGCGTATCTGCGCCATATCCTGAGCGTACTGCCGGAATAACCTTCCAACCGTATTGATGAACTCCTGCCATGGAACGTAGTTCTCACCAATAAATAAGCATCAATATGATTCTCCATTAACGCTTACCTTTTCTCAGGCTATTTTTGCTTTTTTTTGCTTTTCCCCGCCACTTTATGGTGATTATCACATCAATATACATCGATAGATATTAACGTAACTGAAGTGAGGTGAAGCATGAAATTTGAACGCCATCATGAAATATTGAAACGACTCAGTAAATTCGGTTCTGTAAAAGTATCCGATCTGTCCAATAGCCTCAATGTAACGAAAGAAACTATTCGATCAGATCTTAATGAACTTGCCAGGCTTGGCTATCTGACTCGATGTCATGGCGGTGCTTTTATCGTCCTAGACTCGCTTGATACTATTGCGAAAAATGAAATCGCTTATGCGCTTGAAAATTATGATACAGCCCAGGGAATAAAAAAAGGCCACTCAACTATGAAAAGTCAAGTATGCGTTATTGGTTCGTTTAATGTTGATATCATCAGTTATTTGCCGAGGCTTCCCACTATCGGAGAATCGCTTCTGGCAAGTAATTTTATATTTTCACCGGGGGGAAAAGGCTGTAACCAAGCGCTGGCAGCAAGCTTTGCCGATACTGATGTTTATTTCATAACAAAAGTAGGTACAGATCACTTTAGTGATTATGCGATCAACTTTATGAATTCGTCTAAGATTTATAAAAGTATAATTTATCAAACGAAAGAAACGCAAACCGGAACTGCCACGATCCTTGTTAATGAAGGTACTGGCGATAATGTTATTGCGATCTATCCCGGTGCCAACATGACAATGTCGTCCGATGAAATAACTATTCAGAAAGAAGCGATTATTAATTCTGATGTCATACTTCTGCAGCTCGAAACAAATTATACCGCTCTGCAACAAGCGATCACATTGGCGCAAAAAAACAGTATCCCGGTCATTATTAACCCGGCACCCTATAATGATATCGTCAACGAACTTATTCAGGATGTTGATTATATCACCCCCAATGAAACAGAAGCTGGTTTACTGTCCGGCATAGACGTACACGATCTTGAATCAGCTAAACGAGCTGCAGAAGCTATCCACAATAAAGGGGTAAAAAACACGGTTATCACGCTCGGTAGCAAGGGCTCGCTCGCATTTGATGGCAAAAAATTCATTCATTCGCCAGCGTTTCCAGCGGTCGTTAAAAATACGGCAGGAGCCGGGGATGCTTTTAACGGCGCTCTGGCATCAGGACTTGCGAAAGGAAAATCACTGGAATCAGCACTGTGTTATGCCAGCGCCTTTGCATCCCTAGCGGTGGAGACAAGCAATGCTTCCGACATGCCTGAACATGAATCTGTGATACATCGAATTCAGAGTATACATTATCAGCAAACTATTTTTACGCATTAAGAAGGGACAGAGAATGAATAACACCAAAAAATCACTAAAAGTGCTCTTTATTGGGGAATCCTGGCATATTCATATGATTCATTCAAAAGGATATGACAGTTTTACCTCAAGTAAATATGAAGAAGGTGCGACCTGGTTACTCCAATGTCTGAAAAATAGTCAGGTAGATGTCACCTATATGCCAGCACATACGGTACAAATTGCCTTCCCTGAAGATGTGGCACAGTTAGAACAATATGATGCCATCGTTATTAGTGATATTGGTAGTAATACTTTCCTGCTACAAAATGATACTTTTTATCAACTTCGCATAAAACCAAACGCTCTCGAACTGATTAAAGAATATGTGAATAACGGTGGTGGGTTATTGATGATTGGCGGCTATCTCTCATTCATGGGAATTGAAGCAAAAGCCAATTATAAAAATACAGTTCTGGCTGATGTGCTCCCGGTTACGATGTTAGATGGTGACGATCGTGTCGAAAAACCAGAGGGTGTTATTGCACAGCCATCACAACCTGAACATCCAGTTATTAAAGGGTTCTCTGAATATCCTTTTTTCCTAGGTTATAACCGGGCGATCGCTAAAGAAAATGCTGAGGTGGTATTAACAATAAACAACGATCCATTACTGGTCTTTGGTAACTATCACAACGGGAAAATAGCCTGCTTTATGAGTGACTGTTCACCGCACTGGGGTACACAGCAGTTTATGTCCTGGCCGTTCTATACCGCGTTGTGGGTAAATATACTGACTCATATTGCAAGATAATAATAATGGGGTAACTCCAGTTACCCCATTTACTATAATAGAAGGATTGATGTATGAAAAAGAATAAGTACTCAACTCCCTTATGGATGCTTGCCACGATTCTTGCGGGTATGCTCTCCCCTATGCAATCAGCGGTGAATGGTCAATTAGGTCACTGGTTACAGGATGGTAATGCATGCGCAGTTATCTCCTTTGCCAGTGGTTTAGTCGTGATGTTTTTTATTATTATGGCGCGAAAAGAAACCCGGCAACAATTTGCGGCAATTCCTTCTCTGATTAAAAACCGAAAAGTTCCTCTCTGGAACTGGTTTGCCGGTCTCTGTGGAGCGATGGTGGTATTTTCTGAAGGCGCATCAGCCAGCGCACTCGGGGTCGCAACGTTTCAAACCGCACTGATCTCCGCGCTATTGCTGTCTGGTTTACTTTGCGATCGCTTTGGTATCGGTGTCGACGAGAAAAAATACTTTACCCCTTATCGCATCATCGGTGCATTATTTGCGGTTATTGCTACGATTTTTGTTGTGTCACCGCAGTGGCATTCTACCTCTTTCATCTTACTTGCCATTCTTCCGTTCTTAGCTGGTTTGCTTGCAGGATGGCAGCCCGCTGGAAATGCAAAAGTAGCTGAAGCTACGGGATCCATGCTGGTTTCAATCACCTGGAATTTCATCGTTGGATTTTGTGTTTTAGGCACAGCGCTAGCTATTCGTGTCGCATTAGGGCACGTCACTGTTCAATTACCAGATGTCTGGTGGATGTATCTTGGCGGCCCGCTTGGACTAATGTCTATCGGTTTAATGGCCATTTTGGTCAGAGGTCTGGGGTTACTGATGCTGGGGGTTGCTTCAACGGCGGGCCAGTTACTGGGATCAGTATTGATTGACGTATTAATTCCATCGCTGGGCAATACCGTTTATCTGGTCACGATCATCGGAACACTGTTTGCACTGGTCGGTGCAATTGTTACCACTATTCCGGAATACAGAACCTCGAAAACAATGAAGAAAATGGAGGTATAATCATGAAAGATTATCTACAAACTGTGACGGGCCCCGTCGCCCGTGAAGATATGGGGCTAACACTTCCTCATGAACATCTGTTCAACGATCTTTCCTCTGTTGTGGATGCTCCTTGCTATCCTTTTTCACAACGGCTTGTTGATAAAAAAGTCACGGCAGAAATCCAGTGGGCATTAAAACACGATCCTTATTGCTGCGCTGATAATATGGACCGCAAACCTATTGAAGATGTGATCTTCGAAATTAATAACTTTATCTCGCTCGGTGGTCGCACCATTGTTGATGCCACAGGGTCTGAGTCTATCGGACGAGATGCGCAGGCATTACGAGAAGTCGCATTAAAAACAGGTCTGAATATTGTTGCTTCCTCCGGTCCCTACCTGGAAAAATTTGAAAGCCAGAGAATTCATAAAACGGTTGATGAACTGGCGGCAACGATCGATAAAGAATTGAATCAAGGGATTGGCGATACGGATATTCGTGCCGGAATGATCGGTGAAATAGGTGTCTCACCGACATTTACCGAAGCCGAGCATAACAGCTTGCGGGCTGCCTCGCTGGCACAGATTAACAATCCTCATGTGGCGATGAATATTCACATGCCGGGCTGGCTTCGTCGCGGTGATGAAGTACTCGACATTGTGTTAGGTGAAATGGGCGTCTCGCCAAATAAAGTCTCTCTCGCACACTCGGATCCGTCAGGAAAAGACGTGGCGTATCAGCGGAAAATGCTTGATAAGGGTGTCTGGCTGGAATTCGACATGATTGGCCTAGACATTACCTTCCCGAAAGAGGGAATAGCGCCAGGGGTGCAGGAGACTGCCGATGCCGTCGCTCATCTCATTGAGTTGGGATACGCCGATCAGCTTGTTCTCAGCCACGATGTCTTCCTTAAACAAATGTGGGCTAAAAATGGCGGTAATGGCTGGGGATTTGTTCCAGATGTTTTTCTGGCCTATCTGGCGGAGCGCGGCGTCGATAAAACGATCCTCAAAAAACTCTGTATCGATAATCCCGGACGATTATTGACCGCATAAAACCATTATCCCCCGGCACACTGCGCCGGGGGATGTCAATTAATACCCCGCCGTTAAATCATCCACCAAGCGCGAGTCGGATGCGCCGTACAACTCACCATCCGACCCAACCATAATGCTTTGCGTGCTGCCCATCGCCTCATTCAGCGCCACTTTCTGACCTTTTGCTTCCAGCAGCTTGAGCGTATCCGGACTAAACCCTTTTCAACACGCAGCTAGTCCGGCAACCACTGATGGTGGAAACGAGGCGCATTGGTCGCTTCGGCAACATTCATTCCACAATTGATGCTGTTCACCACCATTTGCAGCACGGTAGTGATGATTCAGCTACCGGTAACAAAGTGAGTACATAAAGGCCATACTGTCACGAACAGTGCAAAAGTGGCTCTTCCGCAACCTAGGTGAAGATTTTCATGCCAGTGGACTCATTACCCTCCGCCTAAGTAGTTCAAATCCGGCTCGACCATACATCTGGCGTATCAGCACCTTCAGGCGATTTACATGACCTTCGACAACACCATTACTCCAGCGACTGCTGATTGCCTCACATAGAGCCGCAGCATCAGCTTCCATCCCCGCAGCTACGCACCGAAGTTCTGCTGAGCCGCTTTCGTGAACTCGAGTGAACCAGCTGCTTAGCTGTGATTTATTTTAGGTTTTCAGAATACGGTAGAACTCGAGTACCAGTTGCTGTGCTATTTTCAACTCCGGTTCTTTTTCACACATCAGACTAATAAATCGGGATGCATAATTTTCTTCGCCCCTGATTATTCTCCAGGGCATCAACCAGCGGCTTACCCGGGACACTGAAGGAAGTCTTGCGGCAGTAGTAACCGGTGGGTTCCAGCCTTTACGCCATTTGGCAACAGTATCCCTGACGATGGTTTCACTGCCTGTCCCCCCCTGGGCCACCATTTTCCGCCATATCCGGCTGGCATTATAATTACCACTTTCTCGTTGCTCTTTTAACCACTCCCTCCATGGGTCCAGAAGCCCTCGCTTTGGAGGCCGGGTTGACATTTCAGGGAATGTTCCTGAACGCACCCAGCGACTGACTGTCACTCGCGACAGGCCTGTAATACGGGATATTTCCCTGAAACTACATCCCTTGTTATGCAGGGCCATAACCTCTGTCCAATGCTGATGCCGTTTTTTGCGGGTTTGCTGTTTAAGGCGTTCCGGACGACGGAGCGATGCTACAGGCACAGATATTTCTGGCTCAGGTGATATCTTCAGTGATAACTCTCTGACAACAAGACGTATCAGAGGCATATGTCTGTACATCATTCGTTCAGGCTCATCACCAATACTTTTTAGCAGGTGCCATCGATCGGCCACCTGTCTGGCCTGAGGTGCACCTTCACGTGCTGCTGTCGCATAGACTCCACTGCGATCACGCGAGACAACCTGTATTTCCGGATATTTTCTGAACCAGGTCGCCAGCGTACGCTGATCACGGCCGGGAAGCAGGACGAGGGGACGGTGAGTATCAAGATTGACTATTAACATACCGCAGCAGTGGCCCCGATGCCACGCCCACTCATCAATACCGACATGAGGCGCGCCTGACTGTTTCGTCTCCGGGGTATTGATAACCCTGCGAAGAAGAGTATCAGCACTGCAACGGAGACCCGCTGCCGTTGCAGCCCGTTTTCCAGCCTCACCTCCAGCTATTAATCCCAGTTGACGTTGTAAATTTTGTAACGCCTGTGAAGACTGCTGGTGTGAACCGGCGAAGGGAGCAAGCGACTCGGCAAAAATTTTACGTTAACAAGCCGGGTTACGGCAGTACCAGTGGCGGACGGAAAATACAAGCCATAGCGTCTGCCCTGAGCAGGGTAGATGCTGTATCCGGCGCCGACGACAACTATGAACAGAGTCGCTACGCTTAAAGCATTCAGGACATTGTGCTGTTTTGCGTTTTCCGTGGAGATGGAGGGTTATACCGTCAGAGCTAATAATTTGTCGACTGCATCGCCATCCGCAAGGTAACTGTAGAAGTGTCTTAAGAGAGTGCATTGCGTTGCCCATAACTTAAAACAGCTTAGATCCTTGTTCGCCAGAAAGTTTCATCCATTTTCTTCCACCCAGGTTGCGGAAGAACCACTTTTCATCCGTCGTTGACAGATGTGAAGTATGCGGGAGAAAAAGTGAATATCTAACTGTAATAACTCAGACCGGTACGAGTACCCGGGACGTCTACAATCATTCAGGGCAAAGTGCTAAAATTTCTCTATCCCGGGATGCCCCTACCAACGCAGCACTCCCGGAGATATCATTACAGCTCTACAACTGATTTCCGCGACTGAACCGCTCAGTTCCTATCCTTCCAGTTGCCTTCCTGCAGCCCCCCCTCCCTGCTGTATACCCCGGTACCACAACTCGGGCAGCACTTTTCTCCTTCATAATCTTCGTCACACATCACACAAAACCACTTTCTCACCTTCACCGTATAATCCGGAACCGTCATACCCTGCAGATGCAAACGACGGGCCTCTTTCTCTGCCGGGTCAAGCCAGGTGCATCGCAGCAGGATTTTCTCAGCGACAGTCATCTGGTCATGTTCAAACCACGGTGGTTGTCCGTCATTGCCCCGCTGAAGTGTTAACGGGCATCCACAGGACACACAGCACAAAACGTCCTGGCGGTTGTGCTTCGCTGCTTCTTTCGCCGTAACAAAATGGCCTTTGCTGTCATTCGCCATATAACAGTTCAGAATTCGCATATTTCCTCCTGAGTTGTCCGGGGAATACTGAATCCTCCGGTCTGGCAGTGTGTGCAGTACCGCTCCCCATAATAATCGTGGTGACATTGTCTGCAGTGCCAGCTGGCTTTACGCACCACGGGTAAGGCATCCGGTACGAATTGCTGCAGACGTTTAATCAACTGTATTTCTCTGCGCTCCGGCCTGACATAAGGGCACTGTTGACCGTGCTCTGTCAGCCTGTCGTCAGTGTGTTCAAACCAGGGAAGTTCAGTGTCGTATTGCGGATGGTATCTGAGTGCACTGCCACACAAGTGGCAGGTGTAGTGAGCATAAGGTGCGGCCTGTACAGTACGGGCGCCCGTCAGACGTCCGTTGCTATCAAGAGCGAGAAAGGATTTTGCGTACATAGTATATGTTCCTTACCGTCAGACGACACGCAGGCAACAGCCGTCCCGGTACGGGCAGCGTGGTCAGGTGTGAATGGCGGTTTCAGTTCAGTCTCATAAGGGAAAATCAGTGTGGTGGCCATGAACACGTCATCACACTGAAGTCAGATAACTCGTCTGTCTGGCTCAGCCACGACTGCAGCCAAAGTTGCGCTCACCGGTGCAGTGAGCTTTGGTATGCTCCTTCGCCAGATAGTCAGCACGTTCCAGCACTTGCTGAAAGCCGGTGTCATCATTACGCGCCAGCCACACCGCCGGCCAGGCCGGAAAATGCACCAGCGTGGCATGGCATCCGGCATCCACCCCCAGGGCACTGCACCAGGCCTGTTCAATCATTCCGGCCAGTGATCCCGGAGCGCGGTAATCACCGGCACGACACCAGGTATCCCGGTTGACCAGCAGCATCAGATGATAGTGTTTTTTACCTTTGCACTCCCCAAACTCCCGGGCCCAGACGTAATGCAGAGTGGTGGGATGCACGCGTTTACCTTCCCGATGCTTACGTTTCTGGTAAGCGTCGATTCGGGCTTTCAGGGCATTGATGAAGCGGGATATCACAGCTGCGTCCGTTGCTGCCGGTACATCCGGGAAACGCAGGTCAACCCGCAATGCCGTCAGGCGGGGATGAACATTCAGTGCGTGCCGCACTGTCTCACGAATACGTTGCTGCCAGAAGGGGTTGTATTTGTAGGTCATGGTTAAATCTCCGTATGGTTCATACGGAATAGCCACGTCGTAAAAAATGCGCAGAGTCCCTGAAGTGACCTCCGGCAGGGCACTGTCTCAGGCACTCTGTGATAACCCGAACGGTCGTCTCCGGACTGACGGTTGAATTTTCAGCGTTGTTTTTTTAATGTAAAAAACCGGTTACGGGTAAGGCTGTGAGGAGGGAGTGATGGTGATACGCAAAAAGAAGTGCAGGGACTGTGGAAACGCGATTACTCATAATACAGTGTGTTGCCCGTATTGTGGTTCTGTCGACCCCTTCGGCTATTACCGGAATACAGACCGTATCGTTACCATACTGCTGGCACTGATTATTGTGGTCCTGCTGACTACTGTCAGCGTCAGTGTGTATATACTGTGTAGCTGGTGAGATAACGGTTCATGTATCCCCTGAGCTGACAGTGTACCGGGTATATTAAGCGTAACCGACAGGTTCTCCTTCATACCATATTAAATTTTTCCAGGTATTGCCGCTGCCTTATTTCGTCCCATACAGGAAAACTCGTCTGGGTTTCTGACAAATACGCGAAACTCACAGCCCCTCAATATCAACCACACGCCGTAAGCCGGTAATACCTGAAAATCAGTCTATTACCGCCCGCGCCTCCGTTACCGAACGCTCAGGTGACAAGACTGAAGCCAGCACGCACTCGTAAAATTTGCGGTCAGTTCTGCCAGCCGGTTGTCAACGGCAGAGTTAAAGGCTTCCAGCTCCGCAAGGGTAAGTTTATAACGCGTGTGGGAATTCACTTTTCCCGCGTCTCCTGACGTATTACGGGCTGCCACTTACCTGGTGTCCCGCAATACAGCCTTAGTGTTCCGTTATCGGGGATCCGGACGCACCGCAACAACCGGGGAAGTATTTCTGGTTAGAGCAGTGTCAAGAGGGATTTCTCAGCCCCTCACTCACCGGCTCAGTCTCAGGGCAGGAGCATTAATACGCTCAGTTCATGTCTTATACAGGAATGGGCATAGGGGGAGCTGGCGTGTCACTGCTGATTTTACGCATCAGCGTTCATGTATTTGCACTCTGATACAGAATGCTTCACAGCGCTCTGTTACCGGAGAGATTTACTCTCTTAGGTTATTCTGGCAAATCCTTTACGTTACTCTCTGATGACTTCTTATATTTATAATACCAATCAGACAACCTTATCCCATCGGTGATATCAGTCTCCTGCTCGCCAGGAACGGGCTGACTCACTGTAACCACCTCCGAAAACAACTCTGCAATTATCAGAACGCCTGCTTCTCTCCCTGTCCTCACGAAAACTATCCCCTCTTTATCGCGCGTGCGTGCGGAAGCATCTTTTCGCACCCCCGTTACTTTATTCGTACCCCTTATAATGGGGTGTTAGCCAGCCAGACCCGGCATGATTACTGCCCCCAGTCGTCCATGATCCGGGGGGTGATGTCACCGGGTCTGGTGGGGCGCTGGTAACCGCTAATAGGGATCAGGTCAGGCACTTTTGCCGGGACCGTCTGTAACGTGGATGCCGGTACCTGCTCCCCGTGGTTATCTGGTTAACCCATATACAAGGGAGACAGAATGACCGAATCCAGCGATTACGAATCCGTCCAGGTCTTTATCGGCGTTGATGTCGGTAAAGATACGCATCACGCTGTAGCCATTAATCGTTCAGGTAAACGCCTGTTCGATAAAGCATTACCCAACGACGAAAACAAACTCAGGTCGCTAATATCTGACCTGAAACAACATGGTCAGATACTGCTGGTTGTTGATCAGCCAGCTACCATCGGTGCGTTACCTGTCGCCGTTGCCCGCTCAGAAGGAGTCCTTGTCGGATACCTCCCTGGACTGGCCATGCGCCGCATAGCCGACTTACACGCCGGTGAAGCTAAAACTGATGCTCGTGACGCTGCCATCATTGCCGAAGCTGCCCGTACCCTGCCTCACGCGCTACGCACGCTGAAACTGGCTGACGAGCAAATCGCCGAACTCTCCATGCTCTGCGGCTTCGATGATGATCTTGCCGCACAGACAACGCAGGCCAGCAACCGTATCCGCGGCCTTCTGACCCAGATACATCCGGCACTGGAGCGCGTTCTCGGTCCGAGACTTGATCACCCGGCGGTACTCGATCTTCTCCAGCGATATCCCTCACCAGAAAAACTCGCTTCGCTGGGTGAGAAGAAGCTGGCAGCCCAGCTCTGCAAACTTGCGCCTCGTCTGGGTAAACGCCTTGCAGCAGACATAGCTCAGGCACTGGCCGAACAAACCGTCGTCGTTCCCGGCACGAATGCCGCTGCCGTAGTACTGCCACGTCTGGCACTCCAGCTCATCACGCTGCGTAAGCAAAGAGACGAGGTGGCGCTTGCGGTAGAACAGCGAGTTCTTGCTCACCCTCTTTACCCGGTCCTGACCAGTATGCCCGGAGTCGGTGTCAGGACCGCAGCCAGACTCCTCACCGAGGTCGCCTGCCGCGCCTTCGCCTCTGTCGCACATCTCGCTGCTTATGCTGGCCTTGCGCCGGTAACTCGGCGATCCGGCTCGTCAATACGCGGTGAGCATCCCTCGCGACGGGGTAATAAAGCTCTCAAACGGGCGTTGTTCCTGTCGGCCTTCGCCGCGCTCAGGGATCCGCTCTCCAGGGCTTACTACACCCGCAAAATGAGTCAGGGAAAACGACACAATCAGGCGCTTATCGCCCTGGCGAGACGACGCTGCGACGTTCTGTTCGCCATGATGCGCGACGGGACTTTTTATACCCCGCAGGCGTCATAACATGCTTGACAACTTAATAGGGGCACCCCCCGGGACTCCGCTACGGCTCTGCCATCGCAATCCCCCCGTTTATCTCCGGACAGCCAGATTCCCGATTATTTTTTACGTTTCTCCCCGGTTGTTATGCCGGTGAAGGTGGCGCGCTGTTTTCATGACCACACCGGCTGGTTTAACAACATCCGGAGGAACATTCTCATGGCTACCCCAGTTTCGCTGATGGATGACCAGATGGTCGACATGGCGTTTATCACTCAACTGACCGGCTTAACCGATAAGTGGTTTTACAAACTCATCAAAGTTGGGGGCTTTCCTGCCCCCATCAAAATGGGGCGCAGCTCCCGCTGGCTGAAAAGTGAAGTGGAAGCCTGGCTGCAGGCGCGTATTGCACAGTCCCGTCCGTAATTTTTAACCACTAACCCTTCGCCCAAAGCAGACGCAATCTCCGGCCTGCCGGCGGCGCTCTGCTGCCTGTTATCCCCCGTGAGGAATATGAAAATGAAACAACAGTATCAGACCCGTTACGAGCTGCTCCATGAAAACTACCAGAAATGGCTGACCGGCTTCACCCGGCACGCCGTATCATGGGGCGTGTGTCATCCGAATATCTACTATTTCCATAATCTGACGCCCGGGTGGGTGTCATTCAATGGCGAAAAACCGGAGATTGCCATCGTTCCCCAGAGTCTGCACCGGCTGATTTATGGTCCGGACAAACGGAGCTCCCCGTCCCTGGATGATGATCTGGTGGTGAATTTATGCACCAGCGAACACCTGCTGGTTCATCATCCGATGCTGGAAGGGATCCTGCTGTCTGAATGTGAGCGCCTGAAGCAACATTCTCTGGCAAACAAACTGATCAGCCTCTTCCGTCAGTTTGGCGGCACGGAGTTACGTCTCAAACTGGTCTGGCTCTGCTGGCTTGACTTAATGACCGGAAACAGCCTTGACGACTGGACGAAAAACCTGAAACACAAATCAGAAAAAGATCTGGAGCAATGGATCATTGCACGTCAGGGTCAGAGTGAACCACTGACAAATCTGATGGATCAGTACGTGCTTATGGCATACCGTACATCGGTTGATGCCGCTCACAGTTGATGTCTGATAACCACAGGGCTGGCAGCAGAAAACCAGCCCTGTGGTAAAATACAGTAATAGCGGCGTACATCAGGCACGCCGCTCACTCGTCCACAGATCATATACGTCATTATACTGCGCGATAACGGAGGGCTTCAGCACCCGGTCATTTCTGTGCGGGTATGAATACCATTGATGATGCGAAGCAGCCACGGGCAGAAACGTTCTTCACAACCAGGTGCCTCCATCTTCACTGCAGGCTGAATGTGCCGGCTTGTTATCCACCAGAAATGGTATGCTCCGGTACATGCATACCCCGGAGACTATAAACGCACTGAATCATAGCCTCCCACCTCAGCAGGAGGCAGTCAGCTTTCAGGCGGAAAAACGTTGCAGTTAAAGATCGTGAGAATCGCTGTTTCGTTGCATAGCAACCCGAACAGTTGTAGTTGAAACATTTTACCTGCATCAGCACATGGTCAGGCGCCGTCTGTATGGCGTGGAATACTGATGTTTCGGCTGATGGCAAGCCTCATTCTCTGTGGAAACAGGGGCGCGCATTAGCTTCTCAACCAGAGAGTGTCACAAAGACAAATATTGCTGAAAATCGCATTCATCGTTCAGGCGTGAATGCCCGGAGACAAAAGCCGCTGTCCGCACAGCCCCCCTCTGATCTGAACAAAAAGCATACACACAACAGGCTCACCTGACCCCGAAAAACCATAACTTCAGCAATACCAGTGACACCAGCACGTTACCTCAGTGCCACATCTTCAGACCGCGATCAATCTGAAATGTGACTATCGGGGCAATATCCCAGTTTTGTGGTACACGATAACCAGAAAACATCCCCTGAACCGCCAGCCAGAAAGACCGGCCACAAAAGGGTTAAGCTGAAATCGTTTATGGATTACATCGACATATGCCTGGCAGAGAATGTCCGGAATGACGAGGTTATCTTTGCGGAGATTAAGGCAATGTGTCAACGACGGATGAAAAGTGATCCACTTATATCTCCACCAACGGCCCAATATTGATCCACCGTTTTACTCAGGATTAGCTTCTGCTATAACCCCGGCTTTTCGTTTCTGTCTGAGTCGATAGCTTTCTCCTTTGATTTGAACGACATGTGAGTGGTGTAAGATACGGTCCAGCATCGCTGAGGTCAGTGCTGCATCACCGGCGAACGTTTGATCCCACTGCCCGAACGGCAGATTGGATGTCAGGATCATTGCGCTCTTTTCGTAACGTTTAGCAATGACCTGGAAGAACAGTTTTGCTTCTTCCTGACTGAACGGCAGATAGCCTATTTCATCAATGATGAGCAGGCGGGGGGCCATTACTCCACGCTGAAGCGTCGTTTTATAACGGCCCTGACGTTGTTCCGTAGATAACTGAAGTAACAGATCTGCTGCTGTTGTGAAGCGAACTTTGATACCTGCACGGACGGCTTCATAGCCCATCGCTATTGCCAGATGGGTTTTCCCCACACCTGATGGCCCCAGTAATACGATATTTTCATTACGTTCTATGAAGCTGAGTGAGCGTAACGACTGGAGTTGCTTCTGCGGTGCTCCGGTGGCGAATGTGAAGTCATACTCTTCGAACGTTTTCACCGCCGGGAAGGCTGCCATTCGGGTATACATCGCCTGTTTACGTTGATGACGTGCCAGTTTTTCTTCATGAAGCAGATGCTCCAGGAAGTCCATATAACTCCATTCCTGGTCTACTGCCTGTTGTGACAGCGCAGGCGCTGCGCTTATAAGGCTTTCCAGTTGCAACTGCCCGGCGAGCGCCATCAGTCGTTGATGTTGCAGTTCCATCATCACGCCACTCCTCTGCAGAATGAGTCGTAGATGGAGAGTGGATGATGCAGGGGGTGTTTGTCGAAGTTCACCAGATTTTCACCAGGATGCACGTCATACTCTTTTTTCTCCGGAGGCAGTGCCAGCATGGACTGCTGCTCTTCGAGCCAGCGATCGCAGGGACGGGCCTGGATTGTTTCATGCTTTCGTTGGTTAGCGACATCGTGCAGCCAGCGCAGACCGTGGCGGTTGGCTGTTTCAACATCGACAGTGATCCCCATCGGGCGCAGGCGAGTCATTAGTGGGATGTAAAAACTGTTACGGGTGTACTGCACCATCCGTTCCACCTTACCTTTAGTCTGTGCCCTGAAGGGGCGACACAGTCGGGGAGAGAAGCCCATCTCCTTGCCGAACTGCCACAGCGAAGGATGGAACCGGTGCTGACCGGTCTGATATGCGTCACGTTGCAGAACCACAGTTTTCATATTGTCATACAACACTTCGCGCGGCACACCACCAAAGAAGCGGAACGCATTACGATGGCAGGTTTCCAGCGTGTCATAACGCATATTGTCAGTGAATTCGATGTACAACATTCGGCTGTATCCGAGAACAGCAACGAACACGTGAAGCGGTGAGCGGCCATTACGCATAGTGCCCCAGTCAACCTGCATCTGTCGTCCGGGTTCAGTTTCGAACCGAACGGCAGGCTCCTGCTCCTGAGGAACCGAGAGAGAACGAATGAATCCCCTGAGAATGGTCATTCCGCCACGATATCCCTGGTCTCTGATCTCGCGAGCGATTACCGTTGCCGGGATTTTGTAAGGATGAGCATCGGCGATGCGTTGACGAATATAATCCCGGTATTCATCCAGGAGTGAAGCAACAGCAGGTCGCGGCGTATATTTTGGCGGCTCAGATTTTGCCTGCAAATAACGTTTAACCGTATTGCGGGAGATCCCCAGTTCTCTGGCAATCGCCCGGCTACTCATTCCCTGCTTGTGCAGGATTTTAATTTCCATAACTGTCTCAAAAGTGACCATAAGCTCTCCTGAATCAGGAGAGCAGATTACCCCCTGGATCTGATTTCAGGCGTTGGGTGTGGATCACTATTGCACCGTTCGTGACACAATGGGCCATACGGGCCGACGTTCCATGCCGCGTTACTACATTCAGCCCGGACGTAAAATGCGCCCGTCAAAAAGAACGGTTCGCTTCGAAACTCAGCCAGGATACCACCTCTCCGCCACACCCGGGAAGAAGTTGATATGGTGGTTGCCGGACAACAGAGCTCTTGGATTGACTGCTGCATCACTCAACCACGCTGAATATCAAAGGAGAGCGTTACCGGTTAAAAGAGAAACGTAAAGCTGTGGTGATGACCCAAAACGCAACGCCTGTCAGTGAGGATGAAATGGTGAAAAGCGGACAGCATCAGTAACGGAAGTATCTTAGCGGGTACGAAAATGGCAGGATCGTGACATTGACAGAATATCTCCTGATCATCCTGAATGACTGCAGTTGCTGTGGAAAAGTAAGCTGTCTCCACCCACGGCACGACTTAACAGGCATTCCGTAACTCCCCCAGACTTACTATGACGCATTATCGGTGCACTTAAAACCGCAGACCGCATTGCGGGTGTTACTGCATGACAGTCTGACCGTATTGTGAGATGTCGGCAGGAACCGATGTCCGCGCAGGGGGGAACTTCCTGCAGTACCTGACGCTTCAAATAGTATTAACCGTAGGGCGTTGTTGGTTCCGGATCGCGGAAATGGGAGCACAGGTCTGCTACGGGGTGTACCTCTGACAGTAAATCCGGCTCGCTCATCTGACAGCCTCTCTCCCGGAAAAGACCAAAAATGAGATCGTCTCCTCAACAGCAGAGAAGAGGTCTTGACAGACAGGCTACATTGCATACGATTTATGAAGAAAAAGACAGCAAATATGGAGGTTATAGCGGAGAACACCCTACGAAATTCCTATGAAAAACGATTGAAAAAAATATCAAATTCGATTCGTTTTTATATGCTTTTTGGGAACGTGGCGATGACGAACTGTTGCATGTGCAGAGGAGAATGCACCCGGAAGCACCAGAATCATCCAGAAAGGCAGAACGATTACGCATCAAACCAGGAGACAGCAATATCAAGGTAATACACTGATTTAAAATGAATTTACAGCAATACGTGAAAACATTTTTTACTTAAAGGAGACAGATGCGCTGAAGAGAGTGCAGGTATTTTTATATAAAAATGAGAAGATTACGGGATATATATCCGGCACACTATGACCGGAGAATACCAGTCAGGCTTAAAAAGACAATAAATACAGTGAGTTAAATACACAGAGAAAACGAAAACGTAGTATCAGAGGGTACATCTTACAACAGAGACTGAATTTCCGGTTTTTCATAACCGGCGCATTCCGGAAAATGCAGGCGGCCCGGAGCTCTTCTGACGCCAGTACCTGATAGATTGTTCTGTACATTCTGTACATCATGTACGGAGGTTTTTGTTTGCTTTCTTAAAATCTGCAAATGTGGGAAGAGCAGGTGAGGTGTATTGTGGGAAAGGAACTGGATGATATCTGCACCAGCTGTCCGTATATCGATGCTGTAAAACGGCACAAACAACAGCTCGGTGCCATAGAGGAATATACAAAGTGGTTAAAAAAAGAACCACGGGCATCTTATTTTTTTCTGTTCCGGCTGTATACCCGCATTCACAATACATTTTTCCCCCAAAAGCAACAACTCCCGTTCACTCCCGGTGGCACTCACTGCCCGGAACCTGATGTCACCCTTCGGGACTTAACGCTTTCCCCGGGCTACCACAGTGATTATGCCCCTCACCCCATTCCGGAGATGGACAGTTCTATTGTTGTTCCCCCCACTAATGAAAACACCTCGCCTCCGGAAGATACTCCCGACAACACTCCGGCCGGAGGCAATACCGGACAAGCGGAAAAGACCAGAAACGCAGGACTCACACCCATTCCTGAAAAACGTTCAGGAATGCCCCCGGAACATCTGCGGTTTGCCATGGGTTTTCCATCGCAACCGAAGATTGCCGGTCCCAGAGAAAAGCCGATGCGCACCGTGCATCCGGATAATATCTACCGTGAAATTATATGGTTCTGCTCCAGTTACCTGCTGAAATCCGGACCAGAGGCTACGAGGACGATTATCAACTCAGTATTCTCTGAATGGGCCAGCATAAACAATGATTACCCCTCCCCCTTTTCGTGGGTGGACAGCAGGGACAGTGAACAGTGTGACTGGTTATGGAACGCCATGCAGGTCCGGTGTGTGGGAACCCCGCTGAATCCCCTTACCCCGGAGCAGAAATACTGGTTCGCCTGCGCCACGTTTGATAACTGGGAAGGCTGGAATGAGCAACAGGTACAGTTTTTACTGGAAAGTAATCCCAGACGGAACAGAGCGAAGTTTACGCAGGCCTCCTTCCAGGCCCCCAGGATTCAGCATAAAGCGATTCTTCTTGATGAGCTGAAAAGTGCCCGGGAGCAACAAAAAAGGCGTGATGAACGTGCTGATGGTTCCGTCCCGCTGAAACTGTCCGGAAAAATCCACAAACAGCTTGAAAGTATTGCCCGAAGTCGTGGTGTCCTCCCAAAAAAACTGCTGAATGAAATGATTGAGCAGGCGTACCAGGACTTTGTGGCAAATGAGCAACACAAGACACTGAGTTAAGGACCGCAGGGCCTCCGGTTACCGATTCTGCAGCATACACAACGAATGTGTCCGGCTCTTACCTGTGGGGGCCGCACTAAAGTTACGCATTGAGTATGAGTGGGTAATCCCGGATGAGAATATCCCAGTTTTTACACTATTCACTGAAGGTGCGACATATCATTCAGTCTCTCTGAATTCTTCATTTCAGTGGCCCCGGCTACAGTCGTTTAATCTCCTCCACGAACCGGGGCCGCAACTTGTTGTGTCAATACCAAATTGTTGGTCATTACTGTCTTGTGTCACTGGCGCTGACAAGTGAACTGAAATCCGCACCTTAATATTCTGACTGGCTGCGTACATTCATGGCATGAAGCGGCCGGAGCGGCTGAACTGAAGGTCCGTTGTGAGCGAACAGCGGACATTCACTACACATGGTTCAAACATGAACCGGAGCTTTATTGTCTAGCTGTCAGTGTACTGCGATTTACCCGCTCGGCTGTCCAGAAAATCGGTCTGAAATCCAGTCATTAAAGGGCCTTAGCCTGACATTAAGCAACTTGGTAGGCGGATAGATAATAGAAATAGGAATGCGCAGGTCTGTCATGTTGCCTAGAACGGTGACAAGCTGTCCGGTGCGAAATCATTCCGGCAGCGACAGGCTCATGTGTCAGCCCGACGCCCAGACCGTCAACGAGCATGTGGATCTGCGAGGCGTTATCGTTCGCAGCGATGTTAAAACGAACAATCTGCTCATCTTCTAGAAGCACAAGTGCTTTAATGACATTAAGGCGGTCTATATGTTGCATTACAGACTTCCTATTGATCTTTACCTGAGGCTGAAGCAACCACGTTAATCCGACTATTTTTCGATTGCACCATCCACTATCACCATCGATCTTCCCTGAGCACAACGTTCAACTCTCCCGCGTACGCCGTATACCTGCGCAAGGCTCTCTGCATGGATCACCGTTTGCGGGTCGCCGCTGTCGATAAGTTTCCCCTCTTTCAGCATGATGACCTGGGCGGCATGCCGCAGTGCGATATTGATATCGTGTAAGACGACCAGCGTAACCATATTGCGTCTTCGCGTTTCGCGCGATACAACATCCATCACATGGAACTGATAATTGAGATCCAGCGCGCTCAGTGGTTCATCCAGCAATAATAATTCGGGGCGGCGAATAAGCGACTGTGCAAGCCCCACCAGCTGCTTCTGACCGCCGGACAGGCTATCGAGGTAGTTCATTGCCAGATGTGCGATGCCTAGCTCTTCGAGCAGCGCTATAGCCTGCGCCTGATTTTGCCCGGCGCCGGAGGCGCGCTGGGCGACAACCACCGACTCCAGCACCTGTAAATGCACGCCCTGCGGCAGGGACTGCGGCAGGAACACAACTTTTTCAGCCCGACGAGCAAACGGCAGCGATAAGAGATTCTCTTCATTCAGCCAGGCTTCGCCACTGGCGCGATTTAGCCCGGCCAGGGCGCGCAGTAGCGTTGATTTACCGCAGCCATTAGGCCCCAGCAGTACAGTGACTTCGCCGCGCGGCAGCGTAGAAATCGACAGATGCTCAATAATCCGCCGTTTGCCGTAACCGGCGCACAGCGCATTAATCGTAAGCCCGCTCATGACATACTCCCTCGATGACGCATTACAATGCTCAGAAAGAACGGAACGCCTACCAGCGAGGTAACAATTCCTACCGGTAAAATGACACCGGGAATGATGTTCTTCGACGCTACCGAGGCCAGCGATAGCACCAGCCCACCGATAAGGATGCTTCCGGGCAAATAAAAGCGATGATCTTCTCCCAGCAACAGGCGGGAAATATGCGGTGCAACCAGGCCAATAAAGCCAATTGGCCCCACAAACGCAACCGAAAGGGCCGCCAGCAGGCTGATGCGCAGCAGGGAACCCAGGCGCAAACGGCGAACATCAATGCCAAAACTCATCGCCCGCTCTTCGCCGAGGCGTAGCGCGGTAAGCTGCCAGGCACGACGCAGCGACCAGGGTAAAACAATCGCCATCGCCGCCGCCAGCACCGCCAGTTTCTCCCATGATGCGCGAGCCAGGCTGCCCATCGTCCAGAACACCAGGCCCTGCAAAGTATCTTCATCGGCGACAAACTGCATAATGGACACCAGCGCATTGAAGGTAAACACCAGCGCAATCCCAAACAGCACAACGCCCGACGTCGGCACGCGCGTCCAGCGGGTCAGACTATCGAGCAGCAGGGCGGACAGGAGCGCAAAAAGAAAAGCGTTTGCCGGTATAAACCCGCTTTCGGGAACGCCGGGAATACCGATGCCCAGAACAATCGCCAGCGCTGCGCCAAAGGCCGCCGCCGACGAAACGCCAAGCGTAAACGGGCTGGCGAGGGAGTTATTCAGAATAGTTTGCATCTCTGCCCCGGCCAAACCCAGCGCCATTCCTACCAGGAGCGCCATCAGCGCATAGGGCAAACGGATGTCCCAAACGATAACCCGCATGCCGTTAGTCGCCCCGGACGGATGCATCAAAGTCTTTATCAGCGAATGTAAAGGGAGCCCTGAGGGGCCGAGGGTGAAATCGAGCAGCAGCGAAGCAATGATAGCGATAAAAATAACCGCCAGTATTACCAGACGCTGGCGAAAAAGCTGGCGATAGCGGTTCTCGACCGACAGCGTACTTTCCAATACAGTCATGGTTTTTCACAGCCTCCGTTAGCGCGGCGGATTGAGCACATCGCTCATCTGCGCATCGCTTAACGTCAGGCCAAAGAACTGCCGATAAAACTCACGCGTCTCTTTGCGTATATCCACATCAGCAAATCGCGCAGGATAAAGCGTTTTCGCCAGCCACAAAAATTGCAGCGCCTCTTCGCTGGTTTCACGGCACCACCAGAACATTCCTTTCGGATTAACGTAAACGCGATGATGAATGACCGCGTCCACGCTTGCCCACTGCGGAGAACTCAGAATGGCATCCGCGTCGCGCTTGTTCATCGCGATGATAACCGCCGGATTGGCAGTGACAATTTTCTCCAGCGCGACTTCACCCGAACGGTTTTGTTGATGCTCGCCAAACCAATTTTCAGCGATATTTTTGCCGCCGGCCAGGTCAATCCAGTCCTGGTTTAGCGAGGGTCTACCGGTGGTGGTCAGCGGATTGCCCATACTGTGATAGAGCGACACGCGCTGTGACGCAGGAAGATCTTTCAGGCGCCCGGTGACCAGGGCCACGTTGCGATCGAAGTAGCGTTGATAGGCGAGCGCTTTTTGCTGCGCATCGGGCCCCAGCACCGCTGCCGTTTGCTGTACGCGCTGCGTTAACGCCCGCAGTGAATTCGCCTCAAACGCCAGCACCTGCACCCCAGCCTGTTTCAGCAACGCCTGTTGAGGCACTACCATATTCTGCGGTACAAAAAGCATATCGACCCCCAGCGCGATAATCTGTTCGGGATTGATTTCATGCCCGCTGTTTACGCTAACTGCTGCGACTTTCTCTATGCGCGGCAGGCTCTGGCGAAACAGGGGGATCCTTTTTGCAATCATCGAGGTTCCGACAATGTTATCGCCGTACCCCAGCATGGCAATAATGGTATTTTGCGCCGGCCACGGTGACGCGATACGCACCTCCTTGTGCGTATTTTCTGCGTGCAGGCTGGCCGCCAGCAGCAGCGCCAGCAGCGGAAATAAACGGGAGAGTTTCATCATTTATCCATCAGAAATCGAAGGTGACGGATGCACGCACTTCGCGGCCGCCGCCGATAAACGCACTTGGGGAACCGTTATCGCCATCGGTACCCGATGGGAAGATAGAAGCCCAGTAATGTTTATCAAACACGTTGTTTACCACCACGCGGAAAGTGGTTGGGACGTTGCTCACTTTCGTGGTGTAACGCGTTCCCAAATCCCATGTGGTATAGCTGCTGGCGTAAGAGGTGTTGGTATCGTTCGCCGCGCGTTTGCCCGTATAATGGACGTTAGCGCTGTAAACCCATTCCGGTATGGACGGCAAACTGTATTCCGCCAACAGATTGGCCTGCACTTTCGGCACGCCGACAACCTGTTTATTGCTGGTTGAGGCATTCGCCGTATCTTTCAGTTTCGGGTCGAGGAAGGTCACGCCGCTGTAAATATTCAGCCCCTGCCACACATTCCCGGCAGCGGTTAACTCAAGGCCGTTGTTAACCTGGTTACCCTGCTCTTTATACACGTTATCCGTATCAAGATAGGCAAACGGACGTTCCAGTCGGAACAGCGCGGCGCCTAGATTCATCTCGCCGATGTCCGATTTTAGCCCCACTTCATACTGCTTGCTGCGATACGGGTTTAGCGTTTGACCGGCATTTTTTACGCTCTCATCCGTCGGTGCGGTACCGCCCTGCTCCAGCGAATCGGCATAGCTAACGTAGGCCATTGTGTTAGGGGTAATTTTATACATCAGCGCGGCGTTCGGACTTAAACCATTTTCATCAACCTGGTTCGTTTGATTACCGTGCTTATCGTAGTTTTTAGTCTGCAGCCAGCTCTGGCTGAGATAGAACATTGCCGACCACTGCGGCATAAATGTCACCGTATCGCCGAGCGTAACGCTCTGCTGAGTATTTACGCTGGAGCGGTATCGCGGCCCGCCGGTGCGGATTTTGCCATCGCCCTGCTCATCTATCGCATCCGGGTGATACATATTTGTTGTACCCCAGCTATAGCTGGAACCTGTTCCTTTGGCACTATAAAGCGACCAGACATATCCCGTGGTAGAAAGTGACAGATCGTGGCAGATAGAGCCGGTATCAATATGACCATTCAGCCCGGCGGTGTTGCTCAGGACGCGAAAACGTCCGGCAGCGGTGGAATCCTTCATCGAACGAGAGATATCGCCCTGATTGTTGAGTATTTTACTGGAAACACTACGCATCGCGCGGTCAGCCTGCTGCCAGCCCACGCCAGCGTTCATGGACCAGTCGTCGTTAAAGTAGTGGATCAGGCGAGTGCTGATGGTATCGGTAGTGAGGTCGTTGCCCGCAGTGCTGAGCGCCAGATTTTTGTCCTTCGGATTCGGCGCAGACGGCAGTTTGACGTTCGGCCCATAGTTAAAGCTACCGACATAGCCTTTCTGGATAAATTCGTAATGGCTGGCGTCGAGCTGTAGCTGAGTGCCCGGCTGAATATTCCAGTCGAGCGCAACGGAAACGAGTTTGCGACGCAGCGTGCTGTCATCCACATTGCCTTCCCCTTCCTGATCAAGCAGGTTCACGCGATAGCCAAACCGTTTGTTTTCATCAAAATGGCCACCCAGATCGGCATGGCCGGTAAACGCACTGCGGCTTTGATAGCCCAGCGTCACTTTACGCAGCGTCTCTTCGGTTGGGCGCTTCGCCACGAAATTAAACTGCCCTGCTGGGCTCGCCGGGCCGTACAGCGCGCCGGTCAAACTGTTAAGCACATCCATGCGCTCAAGCATTTCCACCGGAAACGCGGTTGTTGAAACGATATTCAGCCCGTCCAGACGGCTGTTGGCCACCACGCTGCCCTGCATCCCCCGACTTTGCGGACGCCCGACATCCATTCCACCGCGCGCCTGCATTTGCGTACTGGGAGAGTATTTCAGCATCTCGCTGACGCTTTGCGCCTGCTGATTTTCAATCATCTCTTTAGTAACAGTGGTGCTGGAATATGGTGTTTCGATCCAGGATTTCGTTCCCAGCGGGCCGACATCTATATCGTTCGTTTTGAAACCGGCACCGGCGGCAGAATCGGTGGTGTCGGCGGCGGTGTTGCCCGTGACAATCATTTCATCTTCAGAAGTAGACGAGGCATGAGCATGAAGCGGTATGAAAGACGCTAATGCTGGCAAAAGCGCAGCGAAAGTTATTTGAGTTTTCATGAATCACTGATCGTTATGTAAATATTTATATTACGATCGGTGCATAGGCAAAATTATGATCCAGATCACACGTGAATGTAAGTTATTTACAAATTACGCTAACCTTCTGTCTCCGCTCTTTGCTGCATAAAAGTATGGCGGCGCGTTGTTGAAAGCAGGAGCGGCCGGGTTGTCAGAAAGCTGGTTTGGACGCAAGTAATATATAACAACTCTGATTACCGCATACTGTCAGGACAGTATCTACTTGAGCGTCCGCCTTTGGCACAAAGCGGACTGTCAGATTAGATTCAGACCTGTACTCATTAGCTGATACAAATCAGCCACATATACCTGCATTCAAAATAATTTCAGAAAGATATTATCTCCGTGAATCCCCCGCCACCTTTCCGGTGCACGGGGTTTTGTCTTTTTTCACTGGGAATACATGTATGAATCCGTCTGATGCCATTGAGGCAATTGAAAAACCGCTCTCCTCCCTGCCTTACCCGATTTCCCGTCACATCTTGGAACATCTGCGCAAACTCACCCGTCACGAACCCGTGCCTGGCATTATGGGTAAAAGCGGGGCCGGTAAATCCTCACTCTGTAATGCACTGTTTCAGGGGGAGGTCACCCCGGTCAGTGCACTCATGACAGTGCTTCCCGGACATGCCGCCATCCCTCTGATGACACGCCTGCAGGACGAACTGCGCACGGAGTCTGTCCGCACTCAGACCCGTGAACAGTTTACCGGTGCGGTGGACCGGATATTTGACACGGCGGAGAGTGTCTGCATTGCCTCTGTTGCACGCACGGTTCTGCGCGCCGTCCGTGACTCGGTGGTCTCTGTTGCCCGCGCGGTATGGAACTGGATTTTCTTCTGAACCCGGTGGTGATGTACCAGGCTGTTGTTACAGATTTTTAACTCCATGAAAACACTATGCAAACGCAGCCATACCCGGGGTGTCCCCTTGCGTTGTGTTTTTCAAGTTAATAGAATACATCGATCGTTACTATCATATCGATCGTTATAAACGATCGTTTGTGGTAAATGACCTCCTCCGTGGTTGTCATGAAAATGCGTCTCAGGAAGGTTAAATAATGCACGAAAAGAACATCGCCCTGCTTTGTGATGAAGCCGACCGACTTTTGCAACTGAACATTAATCTGCTCCGGCAAATGGTTGAGGAGCCAGATGTGTTATCTGACAGTAAGAACGAAAACAGACTGCTTTTTGATAAACAGAAAGCACTGAAAAGAATTGAGGAGCTGGAGGGCGAACAAATCAAAACCGCCCGCAGGGAGATGGTGCTGGCTGTTGTCGGCACGATGAAAGCAGGTAAATCAACCACCATCAACGCCATTGTGGGGCAGGAAATTCTGCCTAACCGTAACCGCCCCATGACCTCTGTACCGACGCTCATCCGCCACGTTCCCGGAAAAACTGAGCCGGTTCTCCATCTGGAACATATTCAGCCTGTCCGCAATTTATTAATCACACTGCAGGAAAAACTCGCCACCCCGGCAGGACAGCAGGTCGCACAGACCCTGCAGCAAACCGGGGATACCCGCGAACTGCTGGATATTCTGACGGATGATGGCTGGCTCAAAAATGAATACCACGGGGAGGAGGAAATCTTTACCGGACTGGCATCGTTAAACGATCTGGTTCGTCTTGCTGCGGCAATGGGGAGTGAATTTCCTTTTGATGAATACGCAGAAGTGCAGAAACTGCCGGTGATCGACGTGGAATTCAGCCATCTGGTGGGGATGGATGAATGCCAGGGAACACTCACACTGCTGGATACCCCCGGCCCTAATGAAGCCGGACAACCGCAGATGGAAGTGATGATGCGGGATCAACTGCAGAAAGCCTCTGCGGTGCTGGCGGTGATGGACTACACCCAGATGAACTCGAAAGCCGATGAGGAGGTTCGTAAAGAGCTTAATGCCATTGCTGATGTGTCTGTCGGCCGCCTGTTTGTGCTGGTCAATAAATTTGATGAAAAAGACCGTAATGGCGATGGGGCTGATGCAGTCTGTCAGAAGGTACCGGCAATGCTGAACAGCGATGTGCTGCCCGCCTCCCGCGTTTATCCCGGATCCTCACGCCAGGCATACCTGGCTAACCGTGCGCTTCATGAGTTACGGAAAAACGGAACCCTTCCTGTTGATGAAGCCTGGGTCGATGATTTTGTCAGGGAAGCCTTCGGTCGCATGAAAAAAGATTACGTCTGTAAAGACAGCGAACTGGCAACTGAAGGGGCGACAGACCTGTGGGAAGGCTCACTTATCGATCAACTGATAACGGAAGTCATACTGAGTTCACACTCCAGAGCTGCGGCACTGGCGGTTGATTCTGCCGCCGCAAAACTGATGCAGAATGCAGAAAATATCAGTGAATACCTGTCGTTACGCCATCAGGGGCTGATGCAAAGTATTCAGTCACTGCAGGCGCATATCACCAGCCTGCTTGAGGATATCCGGGAAATAGCAGACTGTCAGGAGCAGGTGACCGCTGATGTCAGAATGGCCATGGAGGAGATCGATGCCAGAACCCGGGAATTACTGACGGGGGTCTGCACCTCACTGGAAGAGGAGCTGAATGACTATTTCAGAAGCGGTAAACGCAAAGAACAGCAAATGCTGGAGGAAGAAAATTCAGCGCAGCCCCGGGAGAGAAACGCATTCGCTTTCTTTCTCGATATTTTCGGAACCGGAAATCAGCATGACAGTATGCGGGACTTTGATCCCGACAGCCCCGAAATAAAATTCAGTGATCGCAGGGAAGCCCTTGAACTGATGACGCAAATCGAATCGACCGTGACCAGCCTGCACCGTGAGGCTGAAGCACAGTTCCGGCCTGAGCTGGAGAAAATCGTCAGCGGGATTGAAACAGGTTTTCGTGGCACGGCCCTGTACGCCACAGAAAACATTGCCGGTCGCATCAATACCCGCCTGGAGGATGAGGGCTTTACCGTAAAAATCAGTTTTCCGGCAGTCAGTCAGTTACAAACCCGGCTCGCGGTAAAAACAAATCTGAGTGCGCTTATGGAGGAAAGAACGGAGACCGTCACCCGTCGCCGTCGGCAGAGTGGTTTATGGGGAAAGATTTGTGGAGCGTTTGGCACCAGTGACTGGGGCTGGGAAACCTATAAAGAGGATGTGAGCCGCAGTGTTATCAATATCAACACCGTCAGGAAGGAAGTTATGTCACTGACCCGGGCATATTTCGGGGAGCTGCAGGCATCCATTGAGCAGGATATTAACCAGCCCGTCCGCCAGGAAATCGATGCCTTTTTCTGCGCATTCAGGGAGAAAGTTGAACAACTGCGTAACACGCTGATTCAGAGCTCTGAAGATCATAAACGCGATCAGCAGGCACAGGAACGGCTTACCAGGAGACTTCAGGCATTAAATGAAAGGGTTCCTGAGCTCATTACTGACAGTAAGGCGCTGAGGGAAGAGCTGGAGACAATGCTGTGACTTCACCATTTATTCAACAAATTGCTGATAACCGGGTATGTCAGGTACTCACCTGTCTTCCTGAAAAATTTGTGGTTGATTTCGCAAACGGAATCGATGTTGCACAGGAGCATATCCGCACGGCCGGAGAGCGCACGTTCTTCCGGCGTTTAAAAGAGGGACTGACCGGCGAAGGCGCTGCACGGCAGAATGCCATCAATGCTTCGGTTGCACAGGGCCTTGAGGCGTCCCTGCGCTGGCTGACGGAGCTGACAACGTCACTTGCCACCACAAACTACGCGATTACCCGGGTAAACGACAGGGTCAGTTCACTGGTCAGTGATACTGCCAGGCTGGCGCATTATTCCGCAGATACACGGGAGCAGTTACTCATCCTGGCCGATCAGGTTCACCATAAACTGAATCATCTTGAAGAAAAACTCCACCGTGTTGACCAGGTTCAGCGGGCGCAGTTACATCTTGAGCAGATATTCTCATGGTGGAGCGCCGGGCGATATGCGTCATTTTCCCCTGCCGGACGTTGTTATGTGGCGCTTGAAGAGCTTCGCTGGGGCGCGTTTGGTGATGTGATACGTCAGGGCGAAACAGGCCAGGTTAACCAGCTACTGGATATTCTCAGACATAAAGCATTAACGCAGATGGCACAGGAGAGTGGCGGTAGTGCAACCGTGCGTCTGAACACTCTGGACTGGCTTGGTGGTCAGGGCCGGGAGCAGGCAGATAACGAGTGGCATGACGCGATTAACTGGCTGGGAGACTGGTGCAGTGAAGAGCAGCATCCGGTGATCTGGTCAACCACGCAGGCTGCAGAACACTTACCGGTTCGCATGCCTCGCCTCTGCTCTGCAGAACGCCTCTCTGAAAGTATGGTCGATGAAATATTTCAGAAGGGGGCTGGATGAGTACAGAAATGAAAACGGGGCTGGTGCTGTCCGGTGGCGGGGCGGTGGGCGCTTATCAGGCGGGAGTGGTTAAGGCACTGGCAGAGTGTGGTACACAGATCAGCATGGTTTCAGGGGCCAGCATTGGCGCATTCAATGGTGCCATTATCGCGGCCTCTCCCGATCTGTCAGAAGCTGCCGTACGCCTGGAGGCGCTCTGGGATCATCTGGGGAATAATCAGGTGCTGTCGGTAAACCGATTGGTTTACTTTTCATTGCTGAAAAAATTGTTCCAGGCAATGAACCTCTGCCAGATCCCCGGACGTGCAGGAGCACTGCTTACGACGCTTCTTCGCCATATATCGATACTCAACGGGTTTGACAATCTGATGGCTCAGCCGTTGTTGTCAGATGAGCCCCTGACAGCGCTGTTGGATCATTATCTTGATACTGATGCTCTGGCAGACGGGCTACCGCTGTATGTGTCGCTGTACCCCACAGAAGGGGGCATGCAGGATATTATTGACTGCATTCGTGCTGAACTGGGTGCCGGAACCACGAAAAACGCCGTTTTTCAGCATATCCAGAGCCTGCCCCGCGGACAGCAGAAAGAGGCTCTGCTTGCGTCAGCCGCGCTGCCCCTGCTGTTCCGTCCCCGTGAGGTTCAGGGGACAATGTTCGGTGATGGTGGTATGGGAGGATGGCGAAATATGCAGGGAAATACCCCTGTGACGCCTCTGGTCGATGCCGGATGCAATATGGTGATTGTGACGCATCTGAGTGACGGTTCTTTATGGGATCGCCAGGCTTTTCCGGACACCACAATCCTTGAGATCCGTCCCCGGAAAAGGCTGAAATATGCAGGTGATGGTGACAACAGCGGCGGTCTGCTCAGTTTCACGTTGGCACATACCGACGCCTGGCGTCAGCAGGGCTATGAAGACACGATGCTGACGATGGAGCATATCCGGAAACCGCTGGCAGCACGTCAGGTACTGTCCCGGTCAGAAACGGTGTTGCAGAAAAGTCTGGAGATAACGGAAGAGGCAGATTTGGCACTGAGAAACGCGATGGCCCGGATTAAATAAAGACGCCCCAAAGAAACGCCACCGCCTGTGGTGGTGTTTTTCCTGGCTGGTGTTATTGAAAATATTTTCAGATATATATTACCTGAGAGAAAGTTTTACCCCTCACCTGTCAATTCACTCACTGGAAATTTAATTATGCAATTACCTGTAAAGTTATTAATGAGCCTTATATCTCTGGTCAGCGTTATTGCACGTGCCGGGAAATATAAAAATTACATCCGGGATGAAATAAAATACTGGCGATATACATCATACAAGGGGGGGGAATTTCCGGAAGGTTTCACTGATGAGAAATTTTCCAGCGCCATTTACAACGGAAGAATATTTACAATGAAACGTTTACATACCCTGATGTTATTTCTGGCGGTTCTGTTTACTGGCTTTAACGTGGAAGCAGCGAGCGTGAAACAAGCGCTCAGCTGCGACCCAAACGCCCGGGCTGAACAACCTGGAGCGTGTCCAACAACGTACGAGTTGTACGAAGGTGACGCTGCCTACAAAGCTGCGCTTGACAAAGCATTAAAACCGGTCGGACTGAGCGGCATGTTCGGTAAAGGCGGGTATATGGATGGCCCTGGCGGAAACGTAACGCCAGTAACCATTAACGGTACAGTCTGGCTCCAGGGCGACGGTTGCAAAGCCAATACCTGCGGCTGGGACTTTATCGTAACACTCTATAACCCAAAAACCCATGAAGTCGTTGGCTACCGCTACTTTGGTTTAGATGACCCGGCCTACCTGGTTTGGTTCGGCGAAATTGGCGTGCATGAATTCGCGTATCTGGTGAAAAACTACGTAGCTGCGGTTAACTAATTTAAGGAGTCGGTCATGAAAACTTTTATCAAAACTTTACTCGTTGCTGTAACTATTCTGTTCTCTGTCTTCGCTGCGGCGAAACAAGTAAAACTGCCAAACAACATCAAATACGTTAATACTACAGAGGCGTTTTCCTGTACTGAGATTGACGGTATGAATTGCCAGACGAAGAATCCGTTCAACTATAAAGATAACAGCTATGTTTTCGTGCTTGAACGTGGTGGTGCCTGGTGTTACGACTACACTGTCTCGGTACTTAACCTGAAAACCGGGAAAGAACAGATGCTCGAATACAAAGACAACCAGCTGTGCTCAAGTAGCAACAAACCGTTCTTCGAAATCAAAAATGGCGTACCGACGGTAGGAGTCATCGACACATCCGGAAAACCTGTCGTTGTGGCTCTGGACAAACTTAAAACCTGAGGAGTAAACCATGCGTTTCTCTGCACATTATTAATATCAAAGGTAAATACAGCCCCAGCCATTGTTGCCGGAAAGCCGCTTAATGCGTGGCTCGCCAGTGAAAGGCTTCTCAGACAATAAACCTCATTCATTTCACCCGTCAGGCCGCGTCTTCTCCGGGAGACGTGGCTTTTTTCATTTATTACACCAGTAAATCTTAACCACCGATAAGGAGCAAATCATGCGATTAACCAGTCGTTTTGGTTATGTAAACCAGATACGCCGTGACCGTCCGCTGACACACGAAGAACTGATGCACCATGTACCGGGTATTTTCGGTGAAGACCGGCATACCTCCTGCAGTGAACGCTATACGTACATCCCCACCATCACCGTACTGGAAAGCCTGCAGCGGGAAGGCTTTCATCCATTCTTCGCCTGCCAGACCCGCGTACGTGACCCGGACCGCCGGGAATACACCAAACACATGCTGCGTCTGCGCCGTAACGGAGAGATAAACGGAGAACATGTCCCTGAAATTATTCTGCTCAACTCTCATGACGGTACCTCCAGCTACCAGATGCTGCCGGGTTACTTCAGGTTCGTCTGCCAGAACGGATGCGTCTGTGGTCAGTCTCTGGGGGAAGTGCGTGTTCCGCACCGGGGAAATGTGGTGGACAGAGTCATTGAAGGGGCTTACGAGGTGGTGGGCGTGTTTGACCGGATAGAGGAGAAGCGTGATGCCATGCAGTCGCTGATTCTGCCGCCACCGGCACGCCAGGCGCTGGCACAGGCGGCACTGACTTACCGTTATGGTGACGAACATCGGCCCGTCACCACCGCCGACATTCTGACGCCACGACGCCGGGAGGATTACGGTAAGGACCTGTGGAGTACTTATCAGACCATCCAGGAGAATATGCTGAAAGGCGGGATTTCCGGTCGCAGTGCAAAAGGAAAACGTATCCACACCCGTGCCATTCACAGCATCGACACCGATATTAAGCTCAACCGCGCATTGTGGGTAATGGCAGAAACGCTGCTGGAGAGCCTGCGCTGATGCAGCATGTCCCTGAAGGCGTGATTCAGGCACCAGAATCACCCGACGCCCCGGAGGCGCTGCCGGGGTGTCGTTCCATTTCTGATGATGACCTGTGCGCCTGGTGTACCCGTCTGCTTTACCGTCCCGGAGAAATCAGTCTGTGCAGACTGAGTACAGGCAATGGCATCTGGCCATCCGTCTGTGACCGGAACGGTTACGCGTACGGCTGTCCGGAATTTCAGCCGAATATCATTCATCCCTGATATTACCGGGTCTCACGGTCAGTGATGAACGTGATGTTGCCAGCTCCCGACCTTTACTCCCTCTCATTTATTCACATTACAAGGATTTCATACATGAAAACATTGTCTCAGAACACCACCTCTTCGGCCTGTGCACCGGAGACTGGCCTGCAACAACTGGTTGCCACCATAGTCCCTGATGAACAGCGCATCAGCTTCTGGCCGCAGCATTTTGGCCTCATTCCACAGTGGGTGACCCTGGAGCCCCGTGTCTTCGGCTGGATGGACCGTCTGTGCGAAAACTACTGCGGTGGTATCTGGAATCTGTACACCCTGAACAACGGCGGGGCATTTATGGCCCCTGAACCGGATGACTATGATGACGAAACATGGGTACTGTTCAATGCCATGAACGGTAACCGCGCTGAAATGAGCCCGGAAGCCGCCGGCATTGCCGCCTGTCTGATGACGTACAGTCATCACGCCTGCCGTACGGAGTGTTATGCCATGACGGTTCATTATTACCGTCTGCGGGATTACGCCCTGCAGCATCCGGAATGCAGCGCCATTATGCGCATTATTGACTGAAAGGGGGCCGGAACAATGCAACAGATTTCCTTTCTGCCCGGAGAAATGACAACCAGAGAGCGCAGCCTCATTCAGCGGGCCCTGAAAACCCTGGACCGCCATCTTCATGAACCCGGCGTGGCCTTCACCTCCACCCGTGCGGCACGGGAATGGCTGATTCTGAACATGGCGGGACTGGAGCGTGAAGAATTCCGGGTGCTGTATCTGAATAACCAGAATCAGCTGATTGCCGGTGAAACCCTCTTCACCGGCACCATCAACCGCACGGAAGTCCATCCCCGGGAAGTGATTAAACGCGCCCTGTATCACAATGCCGCAGCCGTGGTGCTGGCGCACAATCACCCGTCCGGTGAAGTCACACCCAGTAAGGCAGACCGGCTTATCACCGAACGTCTGGTACAGGCACTGGGCCTGGTGGATATCCGGGTGCCGGACCATCTGATAGTCGGTGGCAGCCAGGTTTTCTCCTTTGCCGAACATGGTCTGCTTTAACCCGTCACAACCACATCACACCTGTTTTCACTTTTATCTTCTGTCTTCAGAGGTATCCCACTATGAAAATCATCACCCGTGGCGAAGCCATGCGTATTCACCGTCAGCATCCTGCATCCCGTCTTTTTCCGTTCTGTACCGGCAAATACCGCTGGCACGGCAGTGCTGAAGCGTATACCGGTCGTGAAGTGCAGGATATTCCCGGTGTGCTGGCCGTGTTTGCTGAACGCCGTAAGGACAGTTTTGGCCCGTATGTCCGGCTGATGAGCGTCACTCTGAACTGAGTCAGTAAGGGCATTCTGATGAGCAGAATTATCACCACCACCGTGTATACACTGCATGAGCTATCCTCCACCGCACAGGAAAAAGCCCGCGACTGGTACCGTCAGCATCATGCTGACAGCAACTGGTATGAAAACGTGTATGAGGACTTCAGGGCGGTCTGTGGCATTTTCGGAATTGACCTCCGCCAGCGCGTTTTCCGGCTCAGCAACGGCAGGTTTATGGAAGAGGCGTGCATCTGGTTCAGCGGATTCTGCAGCCAGGGGGACGGAGCCTGTTTTGAAGGACGCTGGCACTGGCAGCCAGCAACAGCCAGAAGGCTCCGGGAGTATGCCACACAGGACCATGAACTCCATCGTATCGCGGATGCCCTGCAGGCGGTGCAGAAACGTAACTTCTGGCAACTGCAGGCTGAAATCCACCACCGGGGACGTTACTGCCATCCGTACAGCATGGATATCACTGTTACCCGGAACAGTCCGACTGGTCAGGCTATGACAGCCGATGCGGAAGCCGCTGTCAGCGAAGCCCTGCGCGACCTGGCCTTCTGGTTGTACCGTCAGCTGGAAAACGAGTACGACAGGCTGACCTCTGATGCCGCTGTGGATGAGGCCCTTCTCATCAACGAATACACCTTCACCGAAGCCGGTCTGCGCGCCGGCTGACCTGAGGACTTTATCGTGTCAGACAAACTCCATGAGACAAATTATCCCGACGACCATAACGACCGCCTCTGGTGGGGACTGCCCTGCACCGTGACGCCCTGTTTCGGGGCACGTCTGGTGCAGGAGGGTAACCGGTTGCATTACCTTGCCGACCGCGCCGGTATCAGAGGCCTGTTCAGCGATGCAGATGCGTACCACCTGGACCAGGCCTTTCCGCTGCTGATGAAACAACTGGAACTCATGCTCACCAGCGGTGAACTGAATCCCCGCCATCAGCATACCGTCACGCTGTATGCAAAAGGGCTGACCTGCAAAGCCGATACCCTCAGCAGTTGTGGTTACGTTTATCTGGCTGTTTATCCGACGCCCGAAATGAAAAATTAACTCTCCAGAATAGCCTTCTGCTACGGCCTGGTGTTTTCACCACGCCACTTTTCCATTTTTATATCTGCATATCAGGAAAATCTTCAGTATGAAAACATTACCTGTATTACCCGGGCAGGCGGCCAGTTCTCGCCCGTCTCCTGTTGAAATCTGGCAGATACTGCTGTCCCGACTGCTGGACCAGCACTATGGCCTCACACTGAATGACACACCGTTTGCCGATGAACGTGTGATTGAGCAGCATATTGAGGCAGGCATTTCACTGTGTGATGCGGTGAACTTTCTCGTGGAAAAATACGCGCTGGTGCGTACCGACCAGCCGGGATTCAGCGCCTGTACCCGCTCTCAGTTAATAAACAGCATCGATATCCTCCGGGCTCGCAGGGCGACCGGCCTGATGACCAGCGACAATTACAGAACGGTAAATAACATTACCCTGGGTAAGTATCCGGAGGCGAAATGATGACACTGGAAGCCGACAGCGTTAACGTACAGGCGCTGGATATGGGGCACATTGTCGTTGACATTGATGGTGTTAATATCACTGAACTGATTAATAAGGCCGCTGAAAACGGTTATTCACTCCGCGTGGTGGATGACCGTGACTCTACCGAAACACCGGCAACTTATGCCAGCCCTCACCAGTTGCTGTAAGACAATGCAGTGATACAGGGTATAGTGCCATTAACCACAGAAACAGCACTGTTGTCCTGTATTAAGCAGGCAAGAGAAGATGTCCTTACCCTGCGCCATCTGCAGCTTCTGCACCAGAACCGGTGAATCTCACTCAACAGGCTTCATTTCCCCTGACGCCAGCCTGAATACAGCTGGCGTTTTCATTTATAAACAGAAAGGAAAACCGATAATAATGGAATGGACGCCCCGACCATGAAGCAACGGTAGGATATTACTGATAAACCTTCCAGTGGAGGTGCGTTATGGCCGTTTTAACGATTAGCATTGACCTGACAAAAAATGAATTCCAAATCCACGGTCTGGGTAGGAACAGAAAAATCTAAGCTCAGAAAACGGATTAAAGTAAGCGTCAACGGAGCACCGTATTGACGCTTATTTATTGGTGAGAACTACGTTCCATGGCAGGAGTTCGTCAACACGGTTGGAGGGCCATTCCGGCAGTATGCTCAGAATATGGCGCAGATACGCTTCCGGATCGATACCGTTCAGACGGCAGGTGCCTGCTTTTCCGGCAACAAGCAGGAATCTCAGCGCTGAAGCAGGAATTAGAGGTAAAAACGCCCTACCGGGCCATGAATCACCCGGTCATTGGAGTAGTAACCAAAGCAGATTTAGCCAGCATGGAACAAATATCTTTGGTGACAAGTTGGTTACGGGAAGCTGGAGCGCACAACGTGTTAGTAACCAGTGCAGTTAATAACAATGGAGTTACAGAACTTTTTGCCTTGCTGCATACAGAAGAAGGCTGTTGTTAATTTCGATTGGTTCTCAGATGAGAATGATGACGGTGATACACAGATAAGAATCAATGAGCAATGAGGGTTGCCGGGCAACCCTCATTGAATAAAACGGGAATTACTTCGCTTCGCCGTTTTTCATTTCGCCCATAGCTTTCAGCTTTTTGGAGATATCGCGGCGTTCTTTGGAGAGCTCGGCATTTTTGATGATGTAATCGTCAACGCGATCTTCATAGTCACCTTTCATGCTGGCGATGATGCCCTGGATTGCTTCAACGCTCATCCCTGGCTTGATGTAATCGCTCAGGTTGTCCAGCAACAGGACGCGCTTCTGGTTGTCACGGATCTTTTTCTCAACGTCCTGAATTTCACGTTGCAGTTTGTTCTTACGACGGAACAGACGAACAAATTCCAGTACGTCCTGGAATGAAGGCTTGGTAGTTTCCATTTTTATACCCCTGATAATGTGAGAGTCGGATTCGTTTAAGCAACCGCTATTCGTTAGGGCCAACATTACTCATAGCTGCCGCAGATGACAATGCTTTTATCCCTTTTCACTATCATACCCTTTATCCTTGCTGAATCGAAGCAGCAGCAAGATGATTCTGAAGTTCAGGAATTATTTGCGCAAGGCCCGGCAAATCAGATTCGATAGCAACTCAAGCTGATGTGCCGTTTCCATGTTCAGCCACACATAACCATAGATTGGTGTTTCCAAGACTTTCAGGTCATGGTGGTTATCGAGCAACTGACGCAGCTCTTCCACAGCATCGTTCAATTTTTCCGTATTGGCAAAAACCGGCTGCGGATTACCTTCGTACAGCGCATGAACAAGGCTCAGCAGTATTTGCTGCATCATGTGCTGGGTATCACGAAGTTTTTGCGCGTTCAATAACACGAAATGGCTGGGGCGCGTGGCCCAGTATGCATTGATTTGCAACTCCAGCATACAAACCAGATTGCGATTAATGGTCTGGATACCTTCATATATCGATTTGGGAATACGGGTTTCTTTGCTGGCGGGCGCAATCAGCCCACGCATTTTCACGGCATCGGTCAGGAGTTTTTGTAGATGGCTTTCCAGACGTGGGCGTTCGAGTAAGTTCGGTGAGAATGCAGATTGATAGACCCGATTATACTCGGTCAGACTTTTCGCCAGTTGAATGCGCCAGTGGATGAACGCCCGTTGTGGCCAGATACCGGTAAACAACATTGCCAGTAAAGAGCCGAGGATCACATCGCCGCTTCGCCATAACGCCGTATCAATTTCACCTGTCGGGGAACCCACAACAATTGCCAGCGTCACCCCAATCAATAATCCTTGATACGGTTTCTTGCCCAGCGCCAGCCAACCGCAAAGAAACATCGCCGCCGCGCACCAGACTAATATCAGCGGTAACGAAATTAACTCCAGTTGCAGAGCGATAAGACCTAAAATCGAACCCAACACCGTACCGCCAATACGTTCGAAGGCACGAGGGACAACGTTCCCCCAGAACGAGATTGGCCCCATAATCACCACCATGGTGACCAGCGGCCAGGTGCTTTCCGGGATAGTAAACAGGCGGATAATGAGAAAAGTGAGCAGGAATGCCAGCGCGACCCGAGTACCATGCACAATGCGGTAATGGCGGTATACCCGGATTTCAAACGGGCTTAATGACTTATCGGCACGCACGCAGAAACTCCGTAATGAAGATGAAAAGCGCTCATAACACATCTGTCGGCCAGAAGGCGCGCCTCTGAGTTATCCGACGGACATACCGGGAACAGTGTAATTTCCCGGCAGGAGCGAAAAATTTGAAAGGCGCATCTTACTCTTTTCGCTTTCAAAAAAAGAGTGGTCTTCGCGTTAACACACCGCCCTGAGATGAATTAGTGATGTTTTGGCTGCACCGCAACATACATTTCGATATCCCAGTACCCATCTTCCGCGCCATTGTTCAAGTAAACCTCGAAGCAGGGCTTTGGTAACATTTCATAAGCACTGTCCTGCAAGAGGCTATTAAAGAACTGATACCAGGGTTTAGCAAAATCATCACCGACTACACGAGCCACCGCCACCGCATACTGACCACCTGAAATTTCTGTCAGAATGACGCCCTCACTGTTTTCGGGGAGCGTAAAGTTATTCGGTACCGTCACGACGGTGTCGCAGCGTAATTTTTCGGCGGGTGTTTCATCTGGATTGTCGTAATAGACAGCAACCCACTCCTTCGGCACAATATTTTTGCTATCTATCCACATCATCAACTGCTCAAAACCTTTCTTTACCATCTGCTCCCACGGGCCAACAAGATGGAAACCTGCAACGGTACGTTTATCTTCCTGCTTAATCTCGTAGTTCATGACGCCTCCACTAACACTGTTTTTATATACAGTATAGTTGCAATATTAAAACCACAAGGAATGAGTGTTGATTATGCGAGCAGACTCGCACTCCTGCCAGTCTGCTGCAAAAGAAAGGTCAGGCCTTATGGTGGAAATAATCACTCAGGCGGGAAAACATGCTGCCTTCCCCGACAGATTCCAGGGTAACCAGCGGCCAGTGCGCCACCTGTTTATCACGGTCGTAAAGTTCAATTTCCCCTACCCGCTGATGGGCGCTAATTGGCGCGGTGAGTTCTTTACCATCAAGGGTATATTTGGCTTTGATATGTGGAATTTCGGCTTTCGGTAGCACCATCCAGAACTCTTGTTCCGTTCCCAGGGCGATATTTTCTTTATCACCATACCAGATGCGTTCCGTACCGACCTTTTTCCCACGGTGCAAAATTTGCACCGTAGTAAAGTTTTGTTGCCCCCAACGCAGTAATTTTCTTGCCTCTTCCTCACGACCTTTTGCGCTGTCAGCCCCCATTACCACTGCAATGAGGCGACGCTGCCCGTCTACAGCCGAAGCAATAAGATTAAACCCGGCACCAGAAGTATGGCCCGTTTTCAGGCCGTCAACATTCATGGTTTTATCCCACAATAACCCGTTACGGTTTTGCTGGGTGATACCGTTCCAGGTGAGGCTTTTCTCACTGTACATATGATAAAACTCGGGCTCGCCGTGGATGATAGCGCGAGAAAGCACGGCTAAATCATAAGCCGAGCTATGCTGGCCAGGTGCATCCAGACCATGCACTGTTTCAAAATGCGTATCCTTGAGATGCAGCTTCTCGGCATAGTTGTTCATCATTTCAACAAACTGCCGTTGCCCACCGGCAATATAGTCAGCCAGAGCAACACAAGCGTCATTTCCGGAATCCACAATTAAACCACGGCTTAAATCACGTACCGATACGCGATCGCCCTCTTTCAAAAACATCAGTGAAGAACCGACAAACACCGGATTATCTTTCGCCCACGCATCACGCCCCACGGTGACAATATCGTCTGGCGTAATGCGATGACTATCGATAGCGCGATCCACGACATAGCCCGTCATCAGCTTTGTCAGGCTGGCGGGATTGCGCTGTTGATGCTCATTACCCGCGGTGAGAATCTGACCGGTGGTGTAATCCATCAATACCCAGGACCCGGCATGAATCTCTGGAGGCTGAGGTGAAAAAGGAATGTTTTCCGCCGCAAAACCAGACGATAAATTAAAAACGAACAAAGAAGCAGCAATAATAAGACGGCGTTTCAACAGCAAACCCTCAGGTGTTTCAAATAGCTGTTCTTTTTACGGAAATACTTATGAACTGGCTGGAATAAAGTGCAAGAAAATGTGACTACTATCTCATTTTTATCTGACATGATCTGTTGCCACTCGCTGCCAAATTGTCGCGCTAAAGCTGATTAGCACGGTGATATTTGATACTCTGGCAGACAGCAGAAATAACGGATTTAACCTAATGATGAATGACGGTAAGCAACAATCTACCTTTTTGTTTCACGATTACGAAACCTTTGGAACGCACCCCGCGTTAGATCGCCCTGCACAGTTCGCAGCCATTCGCACTGATAACGAATTCAATGTCATCGGCGAACCCGAAGTCTTTTACTGCAAGCCCGCGGATGACTATTTACCCCAGCCTGGAGCAGTATTAATTACCGGTATTACCCCGCAGGAGGCACGGGCGAAAGGAGAAAACGAAGCCGCGTTTGCCGCCCGTATTCACTCGCTTTTTACCGTACCGAAGACCTGTATTCTGGGCTACAACAATGTGCGTTTCGACGACGAAGTCACACGCAACGTTTTTTATCGTAATTTCTACGATCCTTACGCCTGGAGCTGGCAGCATGATAACTCGCGCTGGGATTTACTGGATGTTATGCGTGCCTGTTATGCCCTGCGCCCGGAAGGAATAAACTGGCCTGAAAATGATGACGGTCTACCGAGCTTTCGCCTTGAGCATTTAACCAAAGCGAATGGTATTGAACATAGCAACGCCCACGATGCGATGGCTGATGTGTACGCCACTATTGCGATGGCGAAACTGGTAAAAACGCGTCAGCCACGCCTGTTTGATTATCTCTTTACCCATCGTAATAAACACAAACTGATGGCGTTGATTGATGTTCCGCAGATGAAACCCCTAGTTCACGTTTCCGGAATGTTTGGGGCATGGCGTGGCAATACCAGCTGGGTGGCACCGCTGGCGTGGCATCCTGAAAATCGCAATGCCGTAATTTTGGTGGATTTGGCAGGAGACATTTCGCCATTACTGGAGCTGGATAGCGACACATTGCGCGAGCGTTTATATACCGCAAAAGCCGATCTTGGCGATAACGCCGCCGTTCCGGTTAAGCTGGTGCATATCAATAAATGTCCGGTACTGGCCCAGGCGAATACGCTACGCCCGGAAGATGCCGACCGACTGGGAATTAATCGTCAGCATTGCCTCGATAACCTAAAAATTCTGCGTGAAAATCCGCAAGTGCGTGAAAAAGTGGTGGCGATATTCGCGGAAGCCGAACCGTTTACACCTTCAGATAACGTGGATGCACAGCTTTATAATGGCTTTTTCAGTGACGCCGATCGTGCAGCAATGAAAATTGTGCTGGAAACCGAGCCGCGTAATTTACCGGCACTGGATATCACTTTTGTTGATAAACGAATTGAAAAACTGTTGTTCAATTATCGAGCGCGCAACTTCCCGGGGACGCTGGATTATGCCGAGCAGCAACGCTGGCTGGAGCACCGCCGCCAGGTCTTCACGCCAGAGTTTTTGCAGGGCTATGCTGATGAATTGCAGATGCTGGCACAACAGTATGCCGATGACAAAGAGAAAGTGGCGCTGTTAAAAGCGCTTTGGCAGTACGCGGAAGAGATCGTCTGAAAATAAATATCCTCCGGCATAGCCGGAGGTTTTTCAAATGCGCCTTTAAGGCTCTCTTACCAGCCGCGCCCTAACAGGCGCACACGATCTGACATTTGCATCCAACTTCGTTACTTACGGCCCGTAAACGGGCTGCCCGGATAGGGAATCGATAACTGCTCTCCCATTTTATCCTCTTCAAGCTGGTGCTTTATGTAATCCTGTATCTTCGCCGTGTTCTTACCCACCGTATCGACGTAATACCCTCTGCACCAGAACTCCCTGTTCCTGTATTTGAATTTCAAATCACCAAACTGCTCGTAAGGCATCAGACTGCTTTTCCCTTTCAGATATCCCATAAAGCCTGATACGCTCATTTTGGGCGGGATCTCCACAAGCATATGGATATGATCTGCACAGCATTCAGCTTCCAGAATCCGTACACTTTTCCACTCACACAGCTTTCTCAAAATACAGCCTATTGCTCTACACTTCTCTCTGTAGAACACCTGTCTTCGGTATTTTGGCGCAAATACTATGTGATATTTACAGTTCCATCGGGTGTGCGCTAAGCTCTTTTCGTTCCCCATTGGGACCCCCTTTTGATTTCTTGTTTGACACTTGCAGTTGCCAGACCGCAAGGTGTTTTAACAAATCAAAAGGGGTTTTAATAACTGGCTCAAAGCTGAAAGCTTTCCGGAACCCCCAGCCTAGCTGGGGGTTTTCTGTGCACAACAAAAAAGCCGGAGCGACAAACTCCGGCTTTTTGAGATTTACCGGATGATTATGTCATCCGGTTTGTAAGATTACGCTACGTCTTCGTACTGCGGAACCGGGTTACGGAAACTCTTGGTTACGCAAGCCAGGTAAATCAGACCGATAGCAGCCCAGATCAGACCCAGAACCATTGAGCTTTCTTCCAGGTTAACCCACAGCGCACCAACGGTCAGCGCACCACACATCGGCAGGAACAGATACTGGAAGTGATCTTTCAGCGTTTTGTTACGCTTCTCACGGATCCAGAACTGCGAGATGACCGACAGGTTAACGAAGGTGAACGCCACCAACGCACCAAAGTTAATCAGCGCCGTAGCCATTACCAGGTCGAAGTTGATTGCCAGCAGGGCAATCGCGCCAACCAGGATGATATTCATCGCCGGAGTACGCCATTTCGGGTGTACATAACCGAAGAAGCTTTTCGGGAACACGCCGTCACGACCCATTACGTACATCAGACGCGCAACGCCTGCGTGCGCCGCCATACCGGACGCCAGTACGGTAATGGTGGAGAAGATCAGCGCGCCAACCTGGAACGCTTTACCCGCAACGTACAGCATGATTTCAGGCTGTGACGCATCCGGATCTTTAAAACGAGAGATATCCGGGAAGTACAGCTGCAGGAAGTAAGTTGCAAAGATGAAGATCATGCCGCCGATCAGCGCGGTCAGGAAAATCGCACGCGGGATCACGCGCTCTGCATCTTTGGTTTCTTCCGACAGGTTGCTGATGCCGTCAAAACCGGTAAAGGAGAAGCACAGGATTGTCGCCCCGGTAATCATCGGGATAACATGCGCATCGCCAGACCAGAACGGACGAGTGCTCGCCAGCGTACCAGCGCCTTCACCTTCAAATACGCCATAAACAACCATGCCCAGAATCACCGCGATCAGCACTATCTGCAACACGACGATTACAGTGTTGAAGTTCGCTACGGATTTCAGACTACGCAGGTTAAAGGCGGTCATAAAGGCCACCAGAGCCACCACAAACATCCACGATGGAATGGAAGGCACCAGAGCTTCAAAATAGATTTTCGCCAGCAGAATGTTGATCATCGGCGCGAACAGATAGTCGAGCAGAGAAGACCAACCCACCATAAAGCCGACAGTCGGGCTAATGGATTTCTGGGCGTAAGTGTATGCAGAGCCAGCAGAAGGATAGCGGCGAACCAGCTTCCCGTAGCTCAGAGCCGTAAACAGGATCGCAATCAATGCGAACGCATAGGCTGTCGGCACATGACCATCCGTGAGGCCTGAAACGATACCAAATGTATCAAACAGCGTCATCGGCTGCATATAGGCTAGACCCATCATTACAACCGGAACTAACGTAAGCGTTTTACGCAATTCCACGCGAGAGGTGTTTGGAGTAACGTTATGCGACATGGTCATTCTCCTTTACGGTGATAACCGTCGCGTAAGCAAAAAATTGCCCCATTTTTTTGGATTCCTCAGCGACAACAACTGTCGATTTTTAGTAAATATCTATCCGGTACGAAGCCCGGCCTCTTGGTATGAATGATTGGTTTGAAGCAAAAAATAACCGACGCTAATTAAACGTCGGTTTTTAGTCATTTTTTGACAGCGGCGCATTGTGCCTAAATGGGGGGGAAATGACAAGAGAATGAGAGGCTTGCCATAATAATTTTTCTTTAAATGGCTGATTTTCCGTCATCAGATTTTGCATAAACACCGGCGATCGCACTATTTGCTAAAATTTCATCTCGCCACCAGCCGCTGGCAAGCCCTGCGGTCTGTTCATTCCAGCCAATCCAGACGGGTTCAAAGAGAGTTTGGGCGACCACTTTCTTCTCGATTAACGCGCCACTATCGAGAAAACGTTGCGCCAGATACCGTGGTAAATAGCCGCAGCCAAGGCCGCTAATTTGCAGCTCCAGCTTGGTTTTAAAATCGAAAACGGTAATGGCTTCTTGTTCGTCGAGAAGTTGTGAGGCCGTAGAAGCGCCTGCCTGCGCAGTGTCCCCCACCACAATCGCCCGATATCGTTTAATGATACGACGGTTTAACGGTTCTTCTTCCTGGGCTAACGGATGATGAGGCGCGACCGCAAAGACTTGTTCAAGATCGCCCAACCGCGAGAAACCAAACTCACTGGAAGATGGTGGCTCATGCATCGCGCCAACGATAATATCCGCTCGCCCCTGAGTCAGGGCATCCCAGGAACCACCGAGTACGCCATTGATAAACTTCAGGCGCGTCACGCTATGATGTTGATAAAAAGCTTCAATGAGAGGCGCAAGCAGAGAAAAAGGAAACGTGTCGTCCACGCCAATCACCAGCTCGTTTTCCCAGCCTTCATGCAGTTTGATCGCCTGCTTTTCCAGTTCTCGCACGGTATGCAGAACTTCCCGCCCTTTCTCTAATAACATTTTTCCGGTACGGGTGAATTTAGCGCGGTGTCCGCTACGATCAAGCAATTGAATATTAAGGTCGCTTTCCAGCTTGTGAACGGTGTAACTCAGAGCGGACGGCGTCTTGTAGAGTTTGGCTGACGCCGCCGCAAAACTGCCTTCTTTTTCTAAGGCATCGAGGATCATCAACACATCCAGCAGTGGTTTCATACACGCCCCCTTGCAGTGCATGCGGCGTCCTGCTGGCGTGATCGTTTACTCCAGCGGCATTACCAGCGGATCGGGATACTGGTATTCAAATCCCAGTTCATTACAAATCCGACTGCCATCAATAATCTTACCTTTGCCGCTGTCCAGACTATTTCTGAACTGCGGAGGTTCCAGCCCCAGTAAACGGGCCATCTGCGGATAGAAAACATTACGCGCAGGGTGAGCTAGCGCACATATATTATAGATGTGTCCGCCTTTAGGTGCCTGTAACAACAGAGTGATAGCGCCAATAACATCTTCTAAATGGACTAAATTAACACCATGTTCACCATCAGGGGCGGTTTTTCCGGCAAAGAAGCGTCCGGGATGACGTCCCGGTCCGACCAGGCCCGCAAGACGCAGAATATCGACCGAAGTACCGGGTAAATTGTGCAGCCAGTCTTCGAGTTCTTCTAATACTCGTCCACTGTTGGTTACCGGATTACGCGGGGTGGTTTCTTTCACCGTGCCTTGTGCGTCGCCATAGACAGACGTCGAGCTGGTAAAAATAATACGGGGAATACGATGAGCCAGCGCGCTATCCACTAACTCTTGTACCGCTTGTAAATAGAACTCATCGCCGGGGCCGCTACGACGTGCCGGAAGCGTAATGACCAGCGCATCGGCATCCATAAGGGCATCCAGATCGTCAGAATCGCAAACTAACTCAGGCTCCATGCGAAGCAGATAGCTATCAATGCCACTCATTCGGGCCGCTTCGACACCATCTTGTGTGGTTTTACTCCCGGTGACTTGCCAGCCTCGCGCTGAAAGTGACATCGCCAGCGGCATACCTAACCACCCTAACCCGACAATTGCGACCTTTTTCATCCGTTATCTCCTGATACACCTTAGATCTATAAGGCTACGCTAGCGTATCAAAACTGACAATTCATTCTATGAATGAATCTCTTCAATAATGATAACGACATGCTGCAATGAGCAGTGAATCATCAGTAACCGCGTATACCAGAAGGTGCTCCTCTGTAATGCGTCGGGACCAGAAACCTGACAAGTTATGTTTCAGGGGTTCTGGTTTCCCCTTACCTTCAAATGGTGTTCTGCGGGTATCTTTGATAAGTTCATTGATCTTTTTAACAATTCGCTTATCTGCTTCCTGCCAGTACAGATAATCATCCCATGATTCCTCAGACCAGATTAGTTTCACTCAATAATGTCCTTTTCCGTTCCTTTGTCTGATTTCAGGCTATCGATTGAGTCCATCAATCTCCGGGCGTTAGCGGGGGAACGCAGTAGATAAGCCGTCTCTTCCAGCGAGTTGTATTCTTCGAGTGACATCAGAACACAAGCCTCTCCATTCTGACGAGTAATGAGGATCGGGGCATGATCTTCAACGGCTTTCATCATTGTTGCCGACAAATTCTGACGCGCTTCGCTGTAGCTAATTGTACGCATGTAAATCTCCTCTTTTGTACAGTTCATTGTACAATGATGGGTGTTAATTAACTATTTATTAATTAGTTTGTAGATCAAGACATTGCCAGCGAGACGAAAAATCAGACTTTGCTCTTTTTGGTGCTGTCAAGTTAGAGGACAGTCCTCTTAGCCCCCTTCTTTCCCCGCTCATTCATTAAACAAATCTATCGCCATAAAATATATAAAAAAGCCCTTGCTTTCTAACGTGAAAGTGGTTTAGGTTAAAAGACATCAGTTGAATAAACATTCACAGAGACTTTTATGACACGCGTTCAATTTAAACACCACCATCATCACCATCATCCTGACTAGTCTTTCAGGCGATGTGTGCTGGAAGACATTCAGATCTTCCAGTGGTGCATGAACGCATGAGAAAGCCCCCGGAAGATCACCTTCCGGGGGCTTTTTTATTGCGCGATTGATAACGGTTCAGACAGGTTTAAAGAGGAATAAGAAAATGACAGACAACACTCGTTTACGCATAGCTATGCAGAAATCCGGCCGTTTAAGTGATGACTCACGCGAATTACTGGCGCGCTGTGGCATTAAAATCAATCTTCACACCCAGCGCCTGATCGCGATGGCAGAAAACATGCCGATTGATATTCTGCGCGTGCGTGACGACGACATTCCCGGTCTGGTGATGGACGGCGTGGTAGACCTTGGGATTATCGGCGAAAACGTGCTGGAAGAAGAGCTGCTTAACCGCCGCGCCCAGGGTGAAGATCCGCGCTACTTTACCCTGCGTCGTCTGGATTTCGGCGGCTGCCGCCTTTCGCTGGCAACGCCGGTTGATGAAGCCTGGGACGGTCCGCTCTCCTTAAACGGTAAACGTATCGCCACCTCTTATCCTCACCTGCTCAAGCGTTATCTCGACCAGAAAGGTATCTCTTTTAAATCCTGCTTACTGAACGGTTCTGTCGAAGTTGCGCCGCGCGCCGGACTGGCGGATGCGATTTGCGATCTGGTTTCCACCGGTGCCACGCTGGAAGCTAACGGCCTGCGCGAAGTCGAAGTTATCTACCGCTCGAAAGCCTGCCTGATCCAGCGCGATGGCGAAATGGAAGAATCCAAACAGCAACTGATCGACAAACTGCTGACCCGTATTCAGGGTGTTATCCAGGCGCGCGAATCAAAATACATCATGATGCACGCACCGACCGAACGCCTGGATGAAGTCATCGCCCTGCTGCCAGGTGCCGAACGCCCAACCATTCTGCCGCTGGCGGGTGACCAACAGCGCGTAGCGATGCACATGGTCAGTAGCGAAACCCTGTTCTGGGAAACGATGGAAAAACTGAAAGCGCTGGGTGCCAGTTCAATCCTGGTCCTGCCGATTGAGAAGATGATGGAGTGATCGCCATGAGCTTTAACACAATCATTGACTGGAATAGCTGTACTGCGGAGCAACAACGCCAGCTGTTAATGCGCCCGGCGATCTCCGCTTCTGAAAGCATTACCCGCACCGTTAACGATATTCTCGATAACGTGAAAACGCGTGGCGATGAGGCCCTGCGTGAATACAGCGCGAAGTTTGATAAAACCACGGTTACCGCGCTGAAGGTGTCTGCTGAGGAGATCGCCGCCGCCAGCGAACGCCTGAGCGACGAGCTAAAACAGGCGATGGCGGTGGCAGTAAAGAATATTGAAACCTTCCACACTGCGCAAAAACTGCCGCCGGTAGATGTAGAAACGCAGCCAGGCGTGCGTTGCCAGCAGGTCACGCGCCCGGTGGCTTCAGTGGGTTTGTATATTCCTGGCGGCTCCGCCCCGCTCTTCTCAACGGTATTAATGCTGGCGACTCCGGCGCGTATTGCGGGCTGTAAAAAAGTGGTGCTGTGCTCACCGCCGCCGATTGCCGATGAGATCCTTTATGCGGCGCAGCTGTGCGGTGTGCAGGACGTGTTTAACGTCGGCGGCGCACAGGCCATTGCCGCGCTGGCGTTTGGTACGGAATCTGTGCCGAAAGTGGACAAAATCTTCGGGCCGGGTAACGCCTTTGTCACCGAAGCAAAACGCCAGGTAAGCCAGCGTCTGGACGGTGCGGCGATCGATATGCCCGCAGGCCCGTCGGAAGTGCTGGTGATTGCTGACAGCGGCGCAACGCCGGATTTCGTGGCTTCTGATTTGCTCTCCCAGGCTGAACACGGCCCGGACTCACAGGTGATTTTACTGACACCTGATGCTGATATGGCGCGTCGCGTTGCCGAGGCCGTCGAACGCCAGTTGGCAGAATTGCCGAGAGCTGAAACCGCCCGTCAGGCACTGAGCGCCAGCCGCCTGATCGTAACCAACGATTTAGCGCAGTGCGTAGAGATCTCCAATCAGTACGGTCCGGAGCACCTGATCATTCAGACCCGCAACGCCCGCGATCTCGTCGATAGCATTACCAGCGCCGGTTCGGTATTTCTCGGTGACTGGTCACCGGAATCGGCAGGTGATTACGCCTCCGGCACCAACCACGTGCTGCCGACTTACGGTTACACCGCCACCTGTTCCAGCCTCGGGCTGGCAGATTTCCAGAAACGCATGACCGTACAGGAACTGTCGAAAGAAGGTTTCTCCGCGCTGGCTTCGACCATTGAAACACTGGCCGCCGCCGAGCGCCTGACCGCCCACAAAAATGCCGTTACTTTGCGTGTTAACGTCCTTAAGGAGCAAGCATGAGCACCGTGACTATTACTGATTTAGCGCGTGAAAACGTCCGCAACCTGACGCCGTATCAGTCGGCGCGTCGTCTGGGCGGTAACGGCGACGTCTGGCTGAACGCCAACGAATATCCCACAGCCGTGGAGTTTCAGCTTACTCAGCAAACGCTCAACCGCTACCCGGAATGCCAGCCAAAAGCGGTGATTGAAAATTACGCGCAATATGCAGGCGTAAAACCGGAACAGGTGCTGGTCAGCCGTGGCGCGGACGAAGGTATTGAACTGCTGATCCGCGCTTTTTGCGAACCGGGTAAAGACGCCATCCTCTACTGCCCGCCAACGTACGGCATGTACAGCGTCAGCGCTGAAACCATTGGCGTCGAATGCCGCACAGTGCCGACGCTGGAAAACTGGCAACTGGACTTACAGGGCATTTCCGACAAGCTGGACGGCGTAAAAGTGGTCTATGTTTGCAGCCCCAACAACCCCACCGGGCAACTGATCAACCCACAGGATTTTCGCACCCTGCTGGAGTTAACCCGCGGTAAGGCGATTGTGGTTGCCGATGAAGCCTATATCGAGTTTTGCCCGCAGGCATCGCTGGCTGGCTGGCTGGCGGAATATCCGCACCTGGCTATTTTGCGCACACTGTCGAAAGCTTTTGCTCTGGCGGGGCTTCGTTGCGGATTTACGCTGGCAAACGAAGAAGTCATCAACCTGCTGATGAAAGTGATCGCCCCCTACCCGCTCTCGACGCCGGTTGCCGACATTGCCGCACAGGCGTTAAGCCCGCAGGGAATCGTCGCCATGCGCGAACGGGTGGCGCAAATTATTGCAGAACGCGAATACCTGATTGCCGCACTGCAAGAGATCCCCTGCGTGGAGCAGGTTTTCGACTCCGAAACCAACTACATTCTGGCGCGCTTTAAAGCCTCCAGCGCAGTGTTTAAATCTTTGTGGGATCAGGGCATTATCTTACGTGATCAGAATAAACAACCCTCTTTAAGCGGCTGCCTGCGAATTACCGTCGGAACCCGTGAAGAAAGCCAGCGCGTCATTGACGCCTTACGTGCGGAGCAAGTTTGATGAGTCAGAAGTATCTTTTTATCGATCGCGATGGAACCCTGATTAGCGAACCGCCGAGTGATTTTCAGGTGGACCGTTTTGACAAACTCGCCTTTGAACCTGGCGTGATCCCGGAGCTGCTGAGGCTGCAAAAAGCGGGCTACAAGCTGGTGATGATCACTAATCAGGATGGTCTTGGAACACAAAGTTTCCCGCAGGCGGATTTCGAAGGCCCGCACAACCTGATGATGCAGATCTTCACCTCGCAAGGCGTGCAGTTTGATGAAGTGCTGATTTGTCCGCACCTGCCCGCCGATGAGTGCGACTGCCGTAAGCCGAAAGTAAAACTGGTGGAGCGTTATCTGGCTGAGCAAGCGATGGATCGCGCCAACAGTTATGTGATTGGCGATCGCGCGACCGACATTCAACTGGCGGAAAACATGGGCATTAATGGTTTACGCTACGACCGCGAAGCCCTGAACTGGCCGATGATTGGTGAGCAACTCACTAAACGAGACCGTTACGCCCATGTAGTGCGCAACACCAAAGAGACGCAAATTGACGTCCAGGTGTGGCTGGATCGCGAGGGTGGCAGCAAGATTAACACCGGCGTTGGCTTCTTTGATCACATGCTGGATCAGATCGCCACCCACGGCGGTTTCCGTATGGAAATCAACGTCAAAGGCGACCTCTATATCGACGATCACCACACTGTCGAAGATACCGGTCTGGCGCTGGGCGAAGCGTTAAAAATCGCTCTTGGCGACAAACGCGGTATTTGCCGCTTCGGTTTTGTGCTGCCGATGGACGAATGCCTTGCCCGCTGCGCGCTGGATATCTCTGGTCGACCGCACCTGGAATATAAAGCTGAATTTACCTACCAGCGCGTGGGCGATCTCAGCACCGAGATGATCGAGCACTTCTTCCGTTCGCTTTCATACACCATGGGCGTGACGCTACACCTGAAAACCAAAGGTAAAAACGATCACCACCGTGTAGAGAGCCTGTTCAAAGCGTTTGGCCGCACCCTGCGCCAGGCCATCCGCGTGGAAGGCGACACCCTGCCCTCGTCGAAAGGAGTGCTGTAATGAACGTGGTGATCCTTGATACTGGCTGCGCCAACCTGAACTCGGTGAAGTCTGCCATTGCGCGTCACGGTTATGAACCCAAAGTCAGCCGTGACCCGGACGTCGTGTTGCTGGCCGATAAACTGTTTTTACCCGGCGTTGGCACCGCACAAGCGGCGATGGACCAGGTGCGCGAGCGCGAGCTGTTTGATCTCATCAAAGCCTGTACCCAACCGGTGCTGGGCATCTGCTTAGGGATGCAACTGCTGGGGCGGCGCAGCGAAGAGAGCAACGGCGTCGACTTGCTGGGCATCATCGAAGAAGACGTGCCGAAAATGACCGACTTTGGTCTGCCACTGCCACATATGGGCTGGAACCGCGTTTACCCGCAGGCAGGCAACCGCCTGTTTCAGGGGATTGAAGACGGCGCGTACTTTTACTTTGTTCACAGCTACGCAATGCCAGTCAATCCGTGGACCATCGCCCAGTGTAATTACGGCGAACCGTTCACCGCGGCGGTACAAAAAGATAACTTCTACGGCGTGCAGTTCCACCCGGAGCGTTCTGGTACCGCTGGCGCTAAGTTGCTGAAAAACTTCCTGGAGATGTGATGATTATTCCGGCATTAGATTTAATCGACGGCACCGTGGTGCGTCTCCATCAGGGCGATTATGGCAAACAGCGCGATTACGGTAACGACCCGCTGCCGCGCTTACAGGATTACGCCGCACAAGGTGCCGAAGTACTGCACCTGGTGGATCTGACCGGGGCAAAAGATCCGGCTAAACGTCAAATCCCGCTGATTAAAACCCTGGTCACGGGCGTTAACGTCCCGGTGCAGGTTGGCGGCGGCGTGCGTAGCGAAGAAGACGTGGCGGCGTTACTGGAAGCAGGCGTTGCGCGTGTGGTGGTTGGCTCCACCGCGGTGAAATCACCAGAAATGGTGAAGGGCTGGTTTGAACGTTTTGGTGCCGATGCCTTAGTGCTGGCGCTGGATGTCCGTATCGACGAGCAAGGCAACAAGCAGGTGGCAGTCAGCGGCTGGCAAGAGAACTCGGGCGTTTCACTGGAACAACTGGTGGAAACCTATCTACCCGTCGGCCTGAAACATGTGTTGTGTACCGATATCTCGCGCGACGGCACGCTGGCGGGATCTAACGTCTCTTTATATGAAGAAGTGTGTGCCAGATATCCGCAAGTGGCGTTTCAGTCCTCCGGCGGCATTGGCGACATTAACGATGTGGCGGCCCTGCGTGGTACTGGTGTAGGCGGCGTAATAGTTGGTCGGGCATTACTGGAAGGTAAATTCACCGTGAAGGAGGCCATCGCATGCTGGCAAAACGCATAATCCCTTGTCTCGACGTTCGTGATGGTCAGGTGGTGAAAGGCGTACAGTTTCGCAACCATGAAATCATTGGCGATATCGTGCCACTGGCAAAACGCTACGCCGAAGAAGGTGCAGATGAACTGGTGTTCTACGATATCACCGCTTCCAGCGATGGCCGTGTGGTAGATAAAAGCTGGGTATCTCGCGTGGCGGAAGTAATCGACATTCCGTTTTGTGTGGCGGGTGGGATTAAGTCTCTGGAAGATGCCGCGAAAATTCTTTCCTTTGGCGCAGATAAAATCTCCATTAACTCCCCTGCGCTGGCGGACCCGACGTTAATTACTCGCCTGGCGGATCGCTTTGGCGTGCAGTGTATTGTGGTCGGTATTGATACCTGGTACGACGCCGAAACCGGTAAATATCATGTGAATCAATATACCGGCGATGAAAGCCGCACCCGCGTCACTCAGTGGGAAACGCTCGACTGGGTAGAGGGAGTGCAAAAACGCGGTGCCGGAGAAATCGTCCTCAACATGATGAATCAGGACGGCGTGCGTAACGGTTACGACCTCGAACAGCTGAAAAAAGTGCGTGAAGTTTGCCACGTCCCGCTGATTGCCTCCGGTGGCGCAGGCACCATGGAACACTTTCTCGAAGCCTTCCGCGATGCCGACGTTGACGGCGCGCTGGCAGCTTCCGTATTCCACAAACAAATAATCAATATTGGTGAATTAAAAGCGTACCTGGCAACACAGGGCGTGGAGATCAGGATATGTTAACAGAACAACAACGTCGCGAACTGGACTGGGAAAAAACCGACGGTCTGATGCCGGTGATTGTGCAACACGCGGTATCTGGCGAAGTGTTAATGCTGGGCTATATGAACCCGGAAGCCTTAGACAAAACCATCGAAAGCGGCAAAGTCACCTTCTTCTCGCGCACTAAACAGCGACTGTGGACCAAAGGCGAAACGTCGGGCAATTTCCTCAACGTAGTAAATATTGCGCCGGACTGCGACAACGACACTTTATTAGTGCTGGCGAATCCCATCGGTCCAACCTGCCACAAAGGCACCAGCAGCTGCTTCGGCGACACTGCTCACCAGTGGCTGTTCCTGTATCAACTGGAACAACTGCTCGCCGAACGTAAATCTGCCGACCCGGAAACCTCCTACACCGCTAAACTGTATGCCAGCGGCACCAAACGCATTGCGCAGAAAGTTGGCGAAGAAGGCGTGGAAACCGCACTGGCAGCAACGGTACATGACCGCTTTGAGCTGACCAACGAGGCATCTGACTTGATGTATCACCTGCTGGTGTTGTTGCAGGATCAGGATCTGGATTTAACGACGGTAATTGAGAACCTGCGTAAACGGCATCAGTGAGTTGCGTGCTGACCGGATGCGATGTTGTTGTCGCATCCGGAGCCATTGCCCGATGCGCAAGCTTATCGTGCCTACACATTATCTCAACACACGTAGGCCGGATAAGATGCGCCAGCATCGCATCCGGCAAAAAAAACGGGCATGGTGTCACCACCCTGCCCGTTTCTCTTAAATGCACAATAATATTATTTCGCGTTGTAATTACGCAGCGCGTTACGCCCCAACACAATCCCCACGCCAACCATGCCGCCCAGCAGCACCGCCAGAATCAAGGTAATTGCCTTTTTCGGGCTATCGCGACGAATAGGTAACGTCGGTTTCATTACATAGCGGTAAGCATGAATATCAAGTTTATCAACGTCAAGATTGTCGATATCCAGCAGGTTTTGACGAGTCTGATAGTAGCTTGATGAGAACACCAACGGACGGGTCGCCTCGTGCTTAATCATCGACTCCAGCGCTTCGCTCCCCAAAAGGAACATAGTATCCTGGGTTACGTCCTGCGTCTGTTGAATCTGCGGCTTTGTCACCTGCGCCTGATTCGCATACTGCAACGCTTCCTGAATCTGACGGATACGCAGATCTTTCTGTTCCTGCGCGACCACTTCCTGGGTTCTTAAAGAGTCCTGCAAGTTTTTCCGTCCCAGAGCAATGTTGTCCTTGAGATCCTTTTCTAGCTCTTGATTCACTTTATCATCAACTTGCTGAATGTATTGGGCCAACTTCATTTGTGCGCCCTCTGCAGTTTGCCCAACATAAGAAACAGTCAATGGTAATTGCTGGTTCTTAACAGAAGGTTCGATGGTAAGTTTTTCTGGCTCTTCCTGATTATCCAGCGTTTCTGCTAATGCAGAGAAGGCAGAACTGAAGCGACCAATTAACGTCTCCTGCAAATCCGATACTTTCGGTGCAGCCTGACCATAGATAACATTCATGGCATTGTTATAGCCAGCAATTTGCCCCACGTCGGGCTGAGTGATAATTGCTGTTGACGTCCATTTCTCCTTCGCTACTGCCAAATAACCAATAGCCAGGGCAATAGCCACAATGACGGAAATGATAATTGTCATCTTGCCACGCCACAACTGCACTAGTAAATCAATCAAATCAATCTGTTCCGGGTCATGGTTTTGCCCAGAAACATTATTATTTTCTACTCTCATCATTACCCTAACTGACGGAAATTTCCAAGTCCGCATAGTTTAGCGATAATCCCCGTGAATGCTATAGGATAAGTGATAAAAATAATGAATTATTGCGGAGGTAACAAAAGACAATCAGGGCGTAAATAGCCCTGATAACAAGATGTTAGTCGCTGCCAAAGAGATCGCGGGTGTAGACCTTATCTGCCACATCCTTAAGCTCTTCTGCCATACGGTTGGAGATAATGACGTCGGCTTGTTGTTTGAAGGTGGCGAGATCACGTTCCAGGCGAGAGTTGAAGAATGAGTCTTCTTTCATCACCGGCTCGTAGATGATCACTTCAACGCCTTTCGCCTTGATACGCTTCATAATCCCCTGAATAGAAGACGCACGGAAGTTATCTGACCCGCTCTTCATAATCAGACGATAAATACCCACCACTTGCGGTTTGCGTGACAAAATGGCATCGGCAATAAAATCTTTACGCGTGCGGTTTGCATCGACAATTGCCGAGATCAGGTTATTCGGCACAGACTGGTAGTTCGCCAGTAACTGCTTGGTATCTTTCGGCAGACAATAACCACCATAACCAAACGACGGATTGTTGTAATGGTTGCCAATACGCGGATCGAGACAAACGCCTTCGATAATCTGGCGAGTATTCAGACCTAAACTTTCTGCATAGCTATCCAGTTCATTAAAGTATGCTACGCGCATCGCCAGATAGGTATTAGCGAAAAGTTTAATCGCTTCTGCTTCAGTGGAGTCGGTAAACAGGGTCGGGATATTTTGCTTAATCGCGCCTTCCTGTAACAACGCAGCAAAACGTTCTGCGCGTTCTGAACGCTCACCGATGACAATACGTGACGGATGGAGATTATCGTAAAGGGCTTTACCTTCGCGGAGGAATTCCGGAGAGAAAATAATATTTTCAGTACGATATTTCTTATGCATCGCTGCGGTAAAACCAACGGGAACCGTTGATTTGATGACCATAACCGCATAAGGGTTTATCTCAACTACGTCTTTAATTACTGATTCTACACTGGATGTATTAAAATAATTAGTTTTAGGATCATAGTCGGTTGGAGTGGCAATGATGACATAATCAGCATACCGGTAGGCTTCATTTTTATCTAATGTGGCATTAAAGTGTATTTTATCTGATTGCAAAAACTGCTGAATTTCCTTATCCACAATAGGAGATATCCGATCATTCAGCATAGCAACGCGTGACGGTAAAATATCTAATGCCACAACCTCATGATTTTGTGCGATTAGAAGCCCGTTTGACAAGCCTACATAGCCAGTACCGGAAATGGTGATTTTCATTTCATGCTCTCAGAATTAACTTAACTGTGAATCATGATGTTTTTAGCATCCTGATAAGAGCTAAATGTTTTAACGCTACGTTATTAGATGGTCAACGCTACGAAAAACAATTCAGATTTTCTTTATAAGAATAGCTGATATTTATTAAGTTAATATTAAGCAGTGAAATTTAGTCTATAAGATAATTGGCAAAAAAAGCCCGGCACAATATACGCCGGGCCTCAATTTATTGTTGGTTAAATCAGATTAATCCAGCCATTCAGTATGGAACACACCTTCTTTATCAATGCGCTTATAAGTATGCGCACCGAAATAGTCACGCTGTGCCTGGATCAGGTTCGCAGGCAGAACAGCGGCACGGTAGCTGTCATAATAGGCAACCGCAGCGGCGAAGGTCGGAACCGGGATACCGTTCTGTACCGCATAAGCGACGACATCGCGCAGCGCCTGCTGGTAGTCATCGGCAATTTGCTTGAAGTAAGGAGCCAGCAGCAGGTTAGCGATCTGCGGATTTTCGGCATAAGCATCGGTGATTTTCTGCAGGAACTGCGCACGAATGATGCAGCCAGCACGGAAAATCTTCGCTATTTCGCCGTAGTTCAGATCCCAGTTGTACTCTTCAGACGCTGCTCGTAGCTGAGAGAAGCCCTGAGCGTAAGAAACGATTTTGCCCAGATACAGCGCACGACGAACTTTCTCGATAAACTCAGCTTTGTCACCTACCGGCTGCGCTTGCGGGCCAGAGAGAACTTTAGACGCGGCAACGCGCTGATCTTTCAGAGACGAGATATAACGTGCAAACACAGACTCGGTAATCAGCGACAGCGGTTCGCCGAGATCCAGCGCGCTCTGGCTGGTCCATTTACCGGTGCCTTTGTTTGCTGCTTCATCCAGGATCACATCAACCAGGTAGTTACCGTCTTCATCTTTTTTGGTGAAGATATCTTTAGTGATGTCGATCAGGTAGCTGCTAAGTTCACCGTTATTCCACTCGGTGAAAGTCTGGGCCAGTTCTTCATTAGAGAGATTCAGGCCACCTTTGAGCAGAGAATACGCTTCAGCAATGAGCTGCATATCTCCGTATTCAATACCATTGTGAACCATCTTCACATAATGGCCTGCGCCGTCGGCACCAATATAAGTAACGCATGGCTCGCCGTCTTCTGCCACGGCAGCGATTTTAGTCAGGATAGGCGCAACCAGCTCATAAGCCTCTTTCTGCCCGCCAGGCATAATAGAAGGACCTTTCAGCGCGCCCTCTTCACCGCCGGAAACACCGGTACCGATGAAGTTAAAGCCCTCTGCTGAAAGCTCACGATTACGACGAATGGTGTCCTGGAAGAAGGTATTACCACCATCAATGATGATGTCACCTTTATCGAGGTATGGTTTCAGGGAATCAATCGCAGCATCCGTGCCTGCACCTGCTTTCACCATTAACAGGATGCGACGAGGCGTTTCCAGAGATTCAACAAACTCTTTCACCGTATAGTAAGGAACCAGTTTTTTGCCTGGATTTTCAGCAATCACTTCTTCCGTCTTTTCGCGGGAGCGGTTGAAAATAGAGACGGTATAACCACGACTTTCGATGTTGAGCGCAAGGTTGCGCCCCATCACTGCCATACCGACTACGCCGATCTGTTGCTTTGACATTGTTTACTCCTGTCTTCTATATTATTAACCGTCTATTAACCGTTATATTATTAACCGTCGTGATTTTCATCTTCTAATCAAGGAATACATATGGTTACAGCATGCTTCTTACTTTATAGCGATAAGTATGCCATTGGGTGTATCCATAAGAACTTTGAATTTTGGATACTTTTCTGGATTAAAATTAGCATAGCTTCGTTTAGATATAACAATAAACGAACTATTAAAAGATTTCATCTTCTCTATTAAATCATCCTGTGGGATTACCTCACACTCGGGATTACAAATAGTCCAATCACTATATCTTGCTAATCCAAAGACGTCACCAATTGCCATCCCTTTATAGAAGTAAATGCCATCCTCCAAGCCTAATTGGATAAGATTATCTCCATATAACTCACTATATTCACTTGCTTTCTTCATCAGTTCATAGCTATAGCGACTTTCTAAGCGTGAATTAAAATTCAAGTATTCAGAATAAAAATATTTGAATTCAAAATACAACGATCGCCCCGAAAAAAAAATAATACACGCAAGGATAAAATATCGTCCCAACTTGTAATTTGTAATGTTGATATCTTTTATTAAACTTGCAATTGAGATCGCAACCAGCAATACTGACAATGGGTAAATGGGTGATAAATACCTGTCAACTTGCGTAACAGAAAACCAAAATAAGACATATGTTAAAACAATCGAGAAAAATACCCAAAGTATTTTATTATTCCTAAGTGTAAAGACAGACAGTATAGCATAAAAAACAACATCACTGCCAACTTTATTAATTGCTTGTTGCAAATCTAATGTGGCAGGACTTATACCATGTCGAGCTTGTTCTGCTGTTTGAACTTGTAGATCAATTTCATTCCATAGGTAGTGACCAAATATATTTCCTCCAGCAGGACTAAAAGGATCACCAGAGATCCAAAAACTACGCACATACCAATAAATGCCACCAAGAATTGTTGCCAAGCTAAAAATAAGAAATGTCTGTATGTTTCTCTTTTTCGCTATCAATATAACAAATATGATAGCTCCATATATGGCACCAAATAGTTTTACGCCACAAGCAATTCCAATAAAAAAACCACATAAAAAAATTAATTCATTTTGTGTTTTATTGTTTTCTGAGCGAATATATATAAGAATACTGGCTGCAGCAAAACAAAACAAAGATAGCGTTAAATCAATATATGCATAACCAAGATGATCTTTAAGTGGATTGATAGTAAATAGTAGGATTGTAGCAATAATGCCAGGATAATAAGTTTTCGTAATTTCCCATGAACAGCCAACAAGTCCACAGGCTATTACGAAAAAACAGATATTTGCTAAAAACTGAGCTAACCTTACATCTCCTAACTGTAAACCTAAAGCCATTAAAAGATCTGCATTTTACGGGAACAGAGGAAAACGCAAATATTGTTCAACAACAATTGCATGGTGCTCAACTAATGAACGAGCCAAAGGTAAGTGATACATAGTATCATCCCAATCACCGGGAGCTCGCAGGGACGATAACAATGTAACCGCAAAAATCAAAACAAGAAATAAAATAACAAACAGCGTACTGAACTCAATATTATTTATTGCCAGCCATCTAAATTGCTGACGTTTAATAATGCTTAAAACCCAACACACCGTAAAAATTAAAAAGATAGCAATCTTATTAAATTGCCCGACCATGCCCAGAAAGTAAATTATCAAAATACTTAAAGACATCCCTATGCATAGGCAATAAAAAAATAAAGAAAATTTGTTAAGTCCTGCCACCCCCTCCTTAAAAAAAGATGACAATACAATATTACCAATGACAAAAAATGTCATTCCAAAAGCAAAACAATACACAACATACAAATACAACGGCAATTCAATCATAGTAAAATGCTCTATTTACATTATCAGTTTATAGTTTTTTTTCAGAAAGATAAAATAATGCCTTCATTTCACGTCTAGTTGTTGTATTTGAATGCAAAATAATGCCACATACAAATGCCATTATTGACGATAACATGATGGAGGCAGTTAAAAAGGCAGTCGGAAATCTTCTCACCAAACCTGTATCAATATAATCAACAATGATGGGCAATCCTAAAATTATAGACAAAGCAGCAAGTAAAACGCCGATAATACTAAAAAAGTATAGTGGCCGTTCAAGCGAGTAAAGTTTAATTATTGTTTTCAGAATCTTGAACCCATCACTCCAAGTTGATAGTTTGCTCACACTCCCTTCAGGTCGCTCGCCATATTTTGTATTAACCTCACCATACTTCATACGTAATTCTAAAGCATGAATTGTAAGCTCAGTTTCGATTTCAAATCCCCTTGATAGACATGGAAAAGATTTAACATAGCGTCTGGAAAATACACGATACCCCGACAACATATCAGTAAAATTCCCTTTAAAGATAGTCTGAACAGTACCAGTCAACAGTTTATTTCCCCAGCGATGCCCTTTTCTGTATGTATTTTGATCTCCATTCTCTTGACGACATCCTACAACCATATCCAATTGATTTTTTATGAGATGGTTAATCATTTCTGGAGCAGAACTTGCATCATAAGTGTCATCTCCATCAACCATTAGATAAATATCCGCATCTACATCTGAGAACATACGTCTTATCGACATTCCCCTTGCCTTTCAGAGGAACAGAGTGAACTGTTGCTCCAGCATCCTCTGCCACTTGTGCTGTACTGTCAGTCGAATTATTATCAAATACATATATAGAAGCAGTTGGAATATTCGTTTTGAAATCATTTATGACTTTTGCTATTGCCTTCTGCTCATTATAACAAGGAATAATTACAGCGATATTAAAAGAGTGATACATAAGCCCCTCATATAAACTATTTAGCTAATGTGCAAGTAATTGTGTTTTTAACAAATCGTTTACTAACGAAAAATGAAATATTTTGATGCGCAATATCCTAAAACCAAACTAAAAAGAGAAAAGGTGAACAATGTAAATATTGGAGATAAAGCTAAGAGATCAAATAAAACGCCGAATAAATAACTCATCGCCCCCATAAAAAATATAAATATAAAATATCTAGCCTTGGTTGCAGATACTTTAAATGAGTATCTTGCATTTGCAAAAAAAGAAAAGGTTGCTGCACATATAAAACCAACAATGTTACTTCGGCCTTGACCAAAAGCTAAATTATTATAACACGCATAAAATACCCCCCAATGTAAAGCAGTATTGACAATTCCAATTAAAAAATAACTAAAAAAAGAACTGGTCAATAACTTCCCTATTTTTAACATCCTTTATTTTGCTCCAGAAGTGAGGTTATTACTAATTTGGATATTTTCTATAGAAAATACCCATAAAACTACAACGCCTATAATAAAAATTCCCATGGGTGTAAAAAGAAATGGATTAGTTATAGAAACGGTAATACTGAAAAAAAGTATTAACGACATCATTAATGATGTTTTTGTACTATTTAAAAAATAGCCTTTCACAAAGATAAGCAACATAGGAACTAATGATATAAATACACCAATAACGCCTGTTTTCTGAAGTATCTCAAGAGGTACTATTTCAATCCTTAATCGATCTAATATAAATGAACCAAATCCTCTTCCAAACAAGAACGTCGCTAAATCAACATTTTTATAATAAAAATATAAATCATTAAATCTAACAGAGTCAGAATCTTCACTGCGTGATCCGACCATGTAAAGCATAATTATAAATAGAACGCTGCCCAATATTATTATAATAGTATTTAAATATAGCTTATGTAATTTAAAACTGGCTAATAACAGTGATAATGTTGTAAAAAGTAATACACCTCTTGATTCTGTCAATAATATCGCAAGCACTATTATGAGACATTTTAAATATTTTTTGTCGACAAAACTGATAATCGCACCGACACCAAAAAAGTAGAAGGATTTGGAAAAAAAAGCCCCATCGGGACGAAAAAAGAACTCGCTAGTCAATGATAAGTGTTCATAAATTAAATTAAAATTTAACAAACCGAAATTCAACAAAATTATGTATGAAATATATAACAGTGATCCATATAATGCAAATGCATTAACTATTTTAATAAAAATCTCACATAAAAATACTTTTAAAGTATATCTTAGTGTAAATAGATATATAAGTGACAGCATAAAAAGGTATGGTTGCACATCAAACAGTATGTCATTTATTTTATTACCAGCTAATAAGCCGACAAAGAAGCCATAAAAAGGGAATAAAAGCAACCATATAAAAAGACTGACACATTTTTGGGTGATTGAAAAATTGAATGTAACTAAATTAAAAATTAAAAGTATAAAACTAAATACAAATAATAAATATCGCAAAGGGAATATTCCCAATGGCTCCAGTAATCTTCCACCACCACCAATAATCAGTTCAATACATAAAAATGTTATAAAAATTTTATTTATATTATTCATATTCGTAAGGTGATGTTTTTTTAAAATATGTTTAAAATCAACATTAATAAAATATAAATTTTATCAGCCTTTTTCCGCCTTAACTTCCAAAAACTTAAAGCCAAGATCAAATTGCCTATATAACCTTTACCCAATTGATTATTCACAAAGCTATCATCAGCTAAGGCATTAGCTATTTTAGTTACCTCTTTTCGATACCACTTGTTTCTCACCAAACCAAGCCGTTTGTATTTTGCTTTAAAACTAATGTTTGCTCCCACTTGGTTGTTTTCATGCTGTCTGTACAGCATTGTTGGTTTTCTATCAATATACCACGAATAATTTCTCGTCCGCGCAAATGAATATAAAAACCAATCATGCAGACAGATATCTTGTGCAGCATTTTTATTATTTATGATGAACTTCTTAAATTCAATAAGCGTTTCTTTTTTTATAACATATGTACACCCCGGACCTGCTGCTTCAAAAAAATAATCGAATTGAGTTTGCGACTGAGCCTTATCAACTAAATTTTTTTGCCCTGATGGATAATATGCAATTACATTGCTGGAATAACAATTCGCATTATTAAATACCAAGCAGTCAATTGCATTTTTTATTTTATCTTTATACCAAATATCGTCCTGATCACTAAAACAGATATAATCATAGTTTTCAAGATCGACATCTTTAATTAATCTATAAAAATTTTTACCTGCCCCCCCAAACTTATTGACGCTTGGAAGTATATTTATAATTGAGGGATATGATACTTGAAATTCTTCACAAATATTTAATGTATTATCAGTTGATAAATCATCTGATATAAAAATTGAGATGTCTACATCTTTTTGTTCAATAATACTTTTTAATTGTTCCTCAATCCAGCATTCGCCATTATACGTAGCCATAAGTACAGCTACTCTTTTTTGATCAGAACTATGCATTATAACGACCGCCCCCAGTAATTCCTCTTATTCCATCCAGCGTAGCCAAAATATGTTTTTTCATATATTCAATTTTATTTTTTTGAGTTGCGATAATTAAAGTCGTATGAATTAAAGAAAAAACAACTTCCCTAATAGAGAGTAAAAGAGGCACATGATTTTTTCTAAGCAAAAGAAATGCATTTCTTACTCGATAATAACGACGTACTGGCGAGTGAATTGGTATGTTAATCCCACAGATTTTTACTGACTTATCCCCAATAGCATGAACCATTTCTATATCAGGAATGATATGAACTAATATGCCATAGTTTAAGCATCTAAGACACCATTCTGTATCGACATAATCAATAAAAAGTTCCTCATCCATCATTCCAACAATCTCAAAAACTTCTTTTGAAACCATGGTTCCGGATGAGATTGTTACTGAACTTTTAAACGGTGTCTGTCCTTCAGTGACATGAATTTTCTCTCGAAGACCATTTTTTTTGATATTACAAATAGGATAATAATGTGACTTATCTCTATCAATAAAAACTGGGCCAGCTATTTTTGCATTTTCATTATCCATATAGCAGGAAAGTTTTTTGATAAACTCATTGCGAATACGGCTATCTTGATCAAAAAAAATTATCTTCTCTGCCCCTTTTTCAAGAGAATATCGAATCCCAATATTTTGTGCTTTTGCTATACCTTCATTCCTACCAAGACAAATTAAATGAACTTTTTCAATGTCTGCTAATTTATCTTTCAAGGTGAAATTAGTACTATTATCGGCTACTACAACGTAACAATTTTGCTCCTTTAGTTCAGTGATCAGTGCATTCAGATTTTTAAGTTCGGGATTATATGTCACAATGACAGCGTAAATATTACTATTCATTATCCAAGTGACTCAGTAATTGGTTAATTTTAGTTTTCATATACAGAACACATTCTAGTATAAAGCCATTGTAATAACAGAGCATCTAAAATTACACGTATGCTCCAGGATATTGCGGCACCCAGCAACCCATATTTTTCGACCATAAAATACAAAAGGGCTAAATAAGGAACCAATTCAGCACAATGAATCAAAGCAGTAATTTTAGATTTTCCTAATGCCTGGATTGCAGAGAATGGTATCATTGCCAGCGCATTGAAGAAAAAACCGATCAATAACACATTTAATATATTAAAGGAATTAATTTGGTAATTCTCACCAAACCATATTTTCAATACAAGCCCTGAATATAACAAGCCTATGATTATCACCGGCAAACAGATTAGAAACATTAAAAGCAATGATTTATTTACATTACGTTTAAATTCTTTAAAGTCTTTGATGTTACTTAACCTTGGAAACACTGCTCTCCCGATTGCTGCAGGTATTATTCCTAATTTTAGAATAACCTCCGCTGGTGCAGAATAAAATGCAACTTTATCTGCCCCCATAATATTTGACACTATAAATCGATCAAAATACACCATGACCGGACTTATGATATTACTTACTGTCATCCAACCGCCAAAGAAAAAGAGTCGTTTAAAGGTTTTATAACAAAAATGAACCCCCGAAATTTTAATATCATTCCTGACATAATAGGCAGAGACTAAAATCGAAATAACTCTTGCAAATATTAAACCAGCAACCGCTGCCGACAATGTAGCACTATAAAAAACAAATATGGCCGGAATTCCCGCGATGCAAGAGCTTGATATAGATTTTTGAATATTTACAATGCCAAATTTTTCATCCCCCTCAAGAATGGCTGACCATAATTGATTTAGAATAAATAATGGAATGCAAATAGCCAACAGTTTAAATGCTAGTTGTATATCACTATGTTCAACACCAGAAATTTTTAGATAATTAACAATTCCATCAGAGAAAATCAATAATAAAAAAGCACCAAAGCATGAAAATAGCACCAAAAAAGATGTACTTGTTGAAATTACCTTGGTTCTTTCATGATGATTATCACGATGAATTGCAATTTCTCTAATTACAGAGCGAGTCAGGCCTACATCAAAAATTCCAGCATACCCAACAAGTGCAATTGCAATTGTATAAACACCGAAACCTTCAGGCCCCAAACCTCGAGCGAGAAATCCTAGCGAGGGGATAGCAATTAAAGTTGGTATTGCATAGCCAAAAAGGTTCCAGACACTATTTTTTATTATGCTCATTATTACATTTCTTTATCATATAAAATAATCAGCATCTACAAATTTTTGACCATTAATATCTTTATCAGAAAGCAATGGATTTTGAACCGGCCATTCTATATTTATACTTTTGTCGCTCCATAAAATCCCACGCTCTTGCATTTTTGAATAGAAATTATTTGTTTTGTAGACAAATTCTGCTTCATCACTAAGAACGCAAAACCCATGAGCGAATCCTTCCGGTATCCATAATTGACGCTTATTCTCCGCCGACAAATTTACACCAACCCACTTGCCAAATGTTGGTGATGATTTCCGAATATCAACAGCTACGTCAAAAACTTCACCGACAACACAGCGTACCAGTTTTCCTTGAGCATAAGGTTCCAGCTGATAGTGCAGTCCGCGTAACACACCCTTAGTTGATTTAGAATGGTTATCCTGAACAAATTCAACCTTTCGTCCTACAGCCTCTTCGAAAACTTTCTGATTGAAGCTTTCCATAAAAAAGCCCCGCTCATCACCAAATACTTTTGGTTCAAAAATTAGCACATCAGGAATTTCAGTTTTAATTACGTTCATTTTATTAATAACCTTTAATCATTTTCAGCAGATACTGACCATAAGCATTTTTCTTCAGCGGCTCGGCTAATACCTTCACTTGCTCAGCATCAATAAAGCCTTTACGGTAAGCAATTTCTTCTGGGCAGGAAACTTTCAGCCCCTGACGCTCTTCAATTGTTGCAATGAAGTTGCTTGCTTCAATAAGACTTTGATGTGTCCCCGTGTCCAGCCATGCATAACCACGCCCCATCATAGCGACAGACAAACGTCCTTGGTCCATATAAATACGGTTAATATCGGTAATTTCCAGTTCGCCACGTGCAGATGGTTTAAGGTTTTTCGCCATTTCTACAACGTCATTGTCATAGAAATAAAGCCCAGTAACCGCATAGTTACTTTTTGGTTCCAGCGGTTTTTCTTCCAGACTAATTGCCGTACCGTTATCATCAAATTCCACCACACCGTAGCGCTCTGGATCATTTACGTGATAGGCAAAAACCGTTGCGCCACTCTCTCTGTTAACAGCGGTATCCATTAATTTCGGCAGGTCGTGACCATAGAAGATATTATCACCAAGTACCAGCGCACAATCATCACCACCTATAAATTCTTCACCAATGATAAATGCTTGCGCCAGACCATCCGGACTCGGTTGTACTTTATATTGCAGATTAAGCCCCCACTGGCTTCCATCACCAAGCAATTGTTGAAAACGTGGTGTATCCTGCGGCGTACTGATAATCAGAATATCTCGAATACCCGCCAACATAAGCGTTGAAAGCGGATAATAAATCATCGGTTTATCATAAATCGGTAGCAGTTGTTTGCTCACAGCCATAGTCACAGGATAAAGACGAGTGCCGGAACCACCAGCCAGAATAATACCTTTACGCGTTTTCATTTCACCATTCCTTTTAATTCATCTCGCTCTGGCATCATGAGCGAGATGCAATAATTTGTTAAATTGCCGTGGTCGTAAATAATTCGTTGAGCATACGTTTCACGCCCACCTGCCAGTCAGGCAAGACAAGCGCAAAGTTCTGCTGAAATTTTTCGGTATTGAGGCGAGAATTATGGGGACGACGTGCTGGTGTGGGATAGGCCGTTGTCGGCACGGCATTAAGTTTGTTAAGAGCAAGGTTGATCCCCGCTCTGCGCGCTTCATCAAATACCAGAGCGGCATAATCGTGCCAGGTTGTTGTACCACCAGCAACCAGATGGTACAAACCAGCAACTTCTGGTTTATTTGCGGCCACGCGAATGGCATGAGCGGTGCAATCAGCCAGTAATTCAGCCCCCGTTGGTGCGCCGAATTGATCGTTTATTACAGCCAACTCTTCGCGTTCTTTTGCCAGGCGCAACATCGTTTTGGCAAAGTTATTTCCTTTACCAGCGTATACCCAGCTGGTACGGAAAATAAGATGCTTTGCGCAATGTTCTTGTAACGCTTTTTCCCCAGCTAGCTTGGTTTCACCGTAGACATTTAGCGGTGCTGTTGCATCCGTTTCCAGCCATGGCGTGTCACCGTTGCCTGGGAAAACATAATCAGTGGAGTAGTGTATAACCCAGGCTCCGACTTCATTAGCTGCTTTTGCAATCGCTTCGACGCTTGTCGCGTTAAGTAATTGCGCGAAATTCGGTTCTGATTCCGCTTTGTCTACTGCAGTGTGAGCAGCAGCATTAACAATAACATCGGGGCGAATTTTTTTGACGGTTTCAGCCACACCTTCGGGGTTGCTGAAATCTCCACAATAATCAGTGGAGTGAACATCGAGCGCAATCAAGTTACCCAGAGGAGCCAGAGCACGCTGCAGTTCCCAACCCACCTGCCCTGTTTTGCCGAAAAGCAGGATATTCATTACTGACGGCCCTCATAGTTTTGTTCAATCCACGACTGATAAGCACCGCTTTTCACATTCTCAACCCAATTTGTATTAGCCAGATACCATTCCACCGTTTTACGAATCCCGCTCTCAAACGTTTCTTGCGGTTTCCAGCCCAATTCGCGGCTAATTTTATCGGCATCAATGGCGTAACGGCGGTCATGCCCCGGGCGATCGGCAACATAAGTAATTTGCTCACGATAAGATTTCTCTTTCGGTACAATCTCATCCAACAAATCACAAATAGTGAGCACTACGTCGATGTTTTTCTTTTCGTTATGTCCACCAATGTTATAAGTTTCACCCGCTTTACCTTCGGTTACGACGGTATATAACGCACGAGCATGATCCTCTACATACAACCAGTCGCGAATTTGATCCCCTTTACCATAAATAGGTAATGCCTTACCTTCCAGAGCATTCAGAATAACCAATGGAATAAGTTTTTCCGGGAAATGATAAGGACCATAATTGTTCGAGCAATTAGTCACAATGGTTGGTAAACCATAAGTCCGCTTCCAGGCACGTACCAAATGATCGCTGGAAGCTTTAGACGCAGAATACGGGCTACTTGGCGCGTAAGCTGTCGTTTCCGTAAATAGCGGTAACGCTTCGTTATTATTTGCTTCATCCGGATGGGGTAAGTCACCATAAACTTCATCAGTAGAAATATGATGAAAGCGGAAACTTTTTTTCTTTTCATCATTCAGAGCAGACCAGTAATTGCGCGCCGCTTCTAAAAGAACATAAGTCCCCACAATATTGGTTTCAATAAATGCCGCAGGGCCCGTTATTGAACGGTCAACGTGGCTCTCTGCCGCCAGGTGCATCACCGCGTCTGGCTGGTGCTGTGCGAAAATACGCGACATGGCTACAGCATCGCAGATATCTGCATGCTCAAAAGCATAACGTTCAGAATCAGAAACATCAGCGAGTGATTCCAGGTTCCCGGCGTATGTTAATTTATCGACATTAACAACACTATCTTGCGTATTATTTATTATGTGACGAACAACAGCAGAACCAATAAACCCTGCGCCACCAGTAACAAGTATCTTCACTTTTTTATTCCATATAGCTATAGAGCATGCTGTGAAATAGACTGCTCCAGATTTGATTAATAGAGGTATTAATACACGCTACCGCCCCTGGCTTAACAGCTACCAGTGCACTGCATGCATCTCAACGATGTGGCGAGCGTTAGCCACTCGCGCCAAATCCGAAAAATTCAAACGCTAATTGTCTTACCAAACAGCCGTAGAAACAAGGAAAATCCTGGAAAAATTTGAATAATATGAGCTATGTAACTTCTTGTTTTTATAGGCTTTATAAAAACGGCAACGGCAGGAAAATTCAATGAGCAAAACTTATGCCACGAATCCTCACTGCCGTTATAATTTTCTTATCAACCGTTACATCCGGTCAGATTTTCATTATTCGCTTAACAGCTTCTCAATACCTTTACGGAACTTCGCCCCTTCTTTCAGGTTGCGTAGGCCATACTTCACAAACGCCTGCATATAGCCCATTTTTTTGCCGCAGTCGTAGCTGTCACCTGTCATCAGCATGGCATCAACGGACTGTTTTTTCGCCAGTTCAGCAATGGCATCAGTCAGCTGAATACGTCCCCATGCACCAGGCTGAGTGCGTTCCAGTTCCGGCCAAATATCGGCAGAAAGCACATAGCGACCAACGGCCATGATGTCTGAGTCCAGCGTCTGCGGCTGATCCGGTTTTTCGATAAATTCAACAATGCGGCTGACTTTACCTTCACGATCCAGTGGTTCTTTGGTCTGAATGACGGAGTATTCAGAGAGATCGCCCGGCATGCGTTTTGCCAGAACCTGGCTGCGGCCAGTTTCGTTAAAGCGCGCAATCATGGCAGCAAGGTTGTAGCGCAGCGGGTCGGCGCTGGCGTCGTCGATCACAACGTCTGGCAGCACCACGACAAATGGATTGTCACCAATGGCAGGTCGTGCACATAAAATGGAGTGGCCCAAACCTAAAGGTTCGCCCTGACGCACGTTCATAATTGTCACGCCCGGCGGGCAAATGGACTGTACTTCCGCCAGCAGTTGACGCTTCACGCGCTGCTCAAGGAGTGATTCTAACTCATAAGAGGTGTCGAAGTGGTTTTCGACCGCGTTCTTGGACGCGTGAGTTACCAGGAGGATTTCTTTAATCCCTGCAGCCACAATCTCGTCAACAATGTACTGAATCATTGGCTTGTCGACGATCGGTAGCATCTCTTTGGGAATCGCCTTAGTGGCAGGCAACATATGCATCCCTAGACCCGCTACAGGAATAACTGCTTTTAAATTCGTCATTATTTCATCCACCTGTAAAATGGTTGCTGAATTATAGCTTGTTCGATTTTTTTCGCCAGCATCAATTACCCTGAATTGATTACTGAATTACTTGTGATGTTACGCCGCTTCGTTGTGGATTGCAGTAGCATTGTTCCTAAGTATGGCTCCATTTTTCCAGGAATGGTCGCAAATCTACTCCCTCCGTTCCGGCAATCTAAAGTTAATCTTTTCCACATTAACAATATGGTGATTAATCCTGTCGATATCGACGGAGCTTTGTCCTCTTTCATTCACCGCATGAACATTTGCAAGAGACAGCAGTGTTTCTTTTTTCGCCATAAACACGCCTCGAACGTCTTTGCGCATGTCAAAGTTCATACTCAATGCTGGTCCAACTGAGGATTCCTGCATCACATTGATATTGCGCATAAAAAGATGTTGCGGCTTGTTGTGTAACTCCAGCGACGCACGCTTCATCTCAATGTTAGTTAGCGCCACAAAGGAGACAGCATTCCCGGCGGAGATTTGAATGCCGCGCAATTTATAAGCAAGATGAGTATTATCCAGTTGAATATCATTCACCCGGAAATTCTGCGGTATCGAGAGATATTTGCCTTTAATTACCCCATAGCCGATTAACATCCCGGCACTATTAATCATTTCAATATTATCAATCACAAAGTTGTCACAACCATAAATAGCAACTGTGGCGTTATCAATACCTGCTTTCTTACTGAAATCCGGCGTGATATTACGAGCTTTGATATTACGGATAACAAAATGTTTACCATTTTCAACATGGATCAGTTGCCGACAATCCGATCCCGTGATATTCGCCACGACAAAGTTTTTCACTGCCTGGTTTTCCGGATAATTATTATCGTAGGTACTTCCCGCAAGGCCTATGCCGATGCCCCAGTTGATTTTGCCGTTGGTACAGTTAATGCGCTCAATGAGATGGTCGGATATCAAAATATCACTGTCGTTAATCGCCACGTTCCATTCAATAGCGTCGCCCTGTAAGTCGCTGAACTTACAGTTGGTGATGTTGGCACCGATTATCTGGTTATGAAATCCCTGGCGTAAGATGGCGTAATTAGCGTGGCTAACGGTCAGGTTATCGATGGTCAGGTTGTGCATGACCCGTTTGTTTTTGCCGCCGATATAGATCTGCGTCACCGGACCAAAGCCGCTCATCACCAGCCCTTTGATGGTGCAGTCAGAACCACGCACATCCAGGGTGATGTTATGTATACTGCCGCCCTCCCCCCCTGTCACCTGGCTGCCGTCCTGTAAGACAAATCGCCCTCTGCCGTTGCCGCGCAGGCTTCCAAGGATGTGTAACGTTTTGCCAGAAGGAATGAAGATGCCGGTGTTGATATTGTCGCAAATCAATCCGGCGGGCACGACGACCGTATGCCCTTCGCTGAAGGCTTGTTTAAATGAGGCGATCCAGTCGTGAGGGTTGTAGTCGTTAATGTTAACGCTTTGTTGAGCGGGAATTGCACGGGCGAAAGGGGTATGAAGGAAGGCAAGCGCCGAGCTTGCCGTCAGGAAGTTGCGTCGGGAGAGTTTTTTAAATGGCATGCGTTCTCCTCTATAAAGCTTGCAACAAGCTGGCGAGTTCTCGATTAATCACCTGCTGGTTAAAATCGTGTTCGACTTTTTCGCGCGCACGTTTGACAACCGGAGCCAGTTCGTCTGTATCCAGTTGGCTAAACACCGCCAGTCGTTGCGCCAGTGCGCGAGCATCGTTCTCAGGCACCAACCAGCCGGATTTATCGGCCTCCACCAGTTCAGGAATTCCGCTATGCAGAGTAGAAACCACCGGAATGCCGACCGCCATCGATTCCATGAGCGCCACAGGAATGCCTGCCATATCGCCGTCCGCCCCCGTTACCGAAGGCAGCAGGAAAACATCCGCGTCGTCTAGCATCGCTTTCACTTCGTGGCTCGGTTTAAAGCCCGGCATCTCTACCACATCTTCCAGTTGATATTGTTCGATGAGGGTGCGCAGGCGTCGTTCCCACGGGCCAATGCCGAGGATGCGATAGCGAAATGCCACGCCCTGCTCTTTCAACTGACGGCAGGCTTCGATCGCCACATGCAGGCCTTTTTTCTCGGTTAGGCGTGCGACGGAGATGATTTCCAGCGGCGTTGCGGGCGCTTTCACCGGACGCGGGCTAAAGCGCGTCATGTCCACGCCCATGCGCGATACGACGATTTTTTCCCTCGGGCAGCCCATTTTTTGCAGCCTTCCGGCCCACAGATCGCTTATCGGTAGCATCAGATCGCCACGGCGGAACAGTTGCTGATATTCGGGAGTGTAGTGGTTGAGCACTTCCCGACTGGAAATATCAATGCCGTGGAAAATGGTGGCAATTTTGCCGCGAATGACACCCAGTTCGCGGAGTTTTGCTGCGGTTACCCCTGCCGGACCAAAGTGAGCGATAAAGACATCGGCATGAAACGGTGTTGCGACCTGACCACAAATGGCAGACAAAATCAGGTTCCGCGACTCGGCGCCATAGCGTTTGAGGTTGAGCGCCTGCCAGGTATTTTTACGATGAATGCCGCGTAAGGTCTGGCTGGCGCGGTGGCGCAGTTTCGCCACTTTGCCCGTAGGTTCGTCCTGTAACCAGCGGGTTCTGGCAGCAAGGTTGTATTTCGTCCATGCCGCGTGGGTGTTTTGTGTGTCGCCTTTTTGCAGCGCGATAATCTCCACCTCAAATCCCATATCAATAAACGCAGTGATTTGGTTAAGAACGAAGGTTTCCGACGACAACGGAAATTTCAGTAAAAAGAAGCCGGCCTTCATTTCACCTCCCCGATGCGTTCAAGCACAGATTGCACCATCTGCATTCCTGTATGACGCTCACGACTGACAGCTTCGTTAAGTCGTGCGTTCAGCGCCGGAAGCTGACCTAAGGTATCCGCAACCATCGCTTGCAGGCTGCCGTCTAATAAATGACGGATATCAATTGCCATCTCTGGTAGCCCCAGTTGTTGCATAATCCCAGCGGATTTATGTTCATAGTTGATGGCAATCGCCGGAGTGGCAAAGTTCATCGAGATAATGGCAGAGTGCAGGCGCGTGCCGACGGTGAGTTCACAGGCCCCCAGAATTTTGCCCATTTCCAGATCGTTGAGTTCATCCATCACTACGTGGTAACGGGCAGGATCGCTGATGTGCTGACGCAAGTTGAGCGCCACCATGCGGTCGTCTTTGTTATAGCTGTCGATGCCCGTACAGGTGGAAAGCGCAATCACCTGATACCCTTCATCGAGAATGCGATTGACCACCCCAGCAAAGGCTTTTTCATACGCTTGTTGGGTGGTGCCGAGACGTTTGTCGAACGGTGCCAGTTCGCGCAGGGTAATTGCCACCGCTTTCTGTTGTGCGGCAACATCCAGCCAGTGTTGAACAGCATAGCTGGCGGTGAAGTCTTCAATGTGGTGATCGACTAGCCACGCGGTATCGACGCCATGTTCAACTTTTGCAGTGGTGATATTGCTGCGTTTCATCAAATCAAGGCTGACCGATTCGCGCAGGATCAGCGCGTCGCAGTGACCAAAGACATAGTTCGCCAGTTGGTTAAATTGCTCATCCTGGAAGGGGCCGACGCTGTGACCAATCATAAACAGCGGCTTTTTCGCCATGAAAGTGCAAAGCGCATGTTCAAACTGCGGCACGCCGTAGAGATCGACAAAAAACGATCCGCCGACCTGAATAATGGCGTCGTAACCTGACAGCAGGCGCACGAAGTCGGTGAATCCCTGGGCAATGGCGATATTACGCAGCTTGCCAGTGTCGGTGACGCGTGAGAGCAGTACCTGATGCTGGTAGCGGCGACGGAGGACTTTTTTAACGCGCCCGACAACGCCCGCCGCGCTGTTGTGTTTTTTCATTTGCAGGAACAGCGGATCGCCCATTACCGGGCGGTTGAGCAGCCAGGAAGAACTGACCGGATAGCGGCTCATCACGTCCACTTCGGCATGTGGATTGAGAATGTTGATGGCATCAAGTAACCCGCGCAGGATGGCGCTGTCGCCACGATTGCCGCAAGTGTGGTTGCCCAGAATAAGTAATTTCATTTTTTCCTCATAAATTTGATGCCAGGTGAGGCTGTGTTTGTTGTGTTCGTTGCCGTTTTTTGCCTGATGCGACGCTAACGCGTCTTATCAGACCTACAAGATCCGAGCCCAGCCCCCCAGGACGGATAAGGCGTTTTACGCCGCATCCGGCAACCGTTGCCGGAACCGAAAACAACCATTCACCCCGCCCGTAAAAGCATTTTCATTTTTTCGCTGCGACAAAACTGACGCTTCACTTCCACCACCAGCGAATGGCGCGACAGCACAATCATCACCACAAACGCCAGCACGCCCGCGGCTATTTGCACCGCCAGCAGCATCCCCAGCGCCAGTTGCCCTTTCAGCACAATGCCCAGCGCAGAACTAACCACCAGCGTCGGCAGCGAGAGATAAAACGGCAGCCACAAACTCAGGATGTACTGGCGATAACTGGAACCGAGCACCGGTTTAATCATCACGAAATAGCTCAGAATGGTGTTGATAATCTGCACCAGCAGGAAACCGAGCGTGACGCCGATTGCGCCCGCCATCTGCCCACCAATGATGATTGCCGGAATAAACAGAAAGGTTTTGAATACGTTGAATTTAAAGCTGATATCGACCCGCGCTTTCGCCATCAGCAACGAACCAATCGGGTTACCCACGGAGCGCAGTAGCCCCACAATACACAGCAATTGCAGCACCGGAATAATGCTGCTCCACTTTTCGCCAAATACCAGCGGTACAAAGTTATTCGACACCACCATTAGCCCCAGCAGCGCCGGAAAGTTGATAATCCCCACTACCGACAGCAGCTTGTAGAAGTTGACGCGCAGCTTTTCTGTATCGTCCTGAATTTTTGCAAACGCCGGAAACAACACGCGGGTGATGATCGGGTTCAGTTTCATCGGCGGTACAACGGCCACGTTGTACGCCAGGTTGTATCCCCCTGCCACGCCCGCACCGAGAATACGCGCCAGCACGAGTGTTGAAAGGTTGGTGTTGAGATAGTTGATGATGCTGTCCGCCGTCAGCCAGGCACCAAAGCGTAAGTTCGGTGCCACCGACGCCAGCGAGAAATGCAGACCGGGGCGATAAATTTTGCGGCCAAAGTAGCCAAACAGCAGCGTTCTCACCGCACTATTGACCAGATAACCGAGAATCGCGGTCATCGCCAGCGGCCAGAAATGGGCGCTAACCACTGTAAAAGTGAAGCCCGCCAGCACCGCGCTGGTTTCGATCATGCCGATTTTGTTGAACTCCAGCTCTTTTTGCATCAACGCGCGGAACTGCTGCCCGTGGGGGATCACCACAAACGCCAGCGACAATGTTTTAATCAACGGTGCCAGGTCCGGGTTATTCAGCACGTCGCCGATGAGATCACTCAACAAAAACACCGCCACACACACCACAAGCCCCAGCCCAACGTTCAGCCAGTACAGCGTGGTGAGTTCAAGGTGGCTGATTTCTTTTCGCTGAATAATCGAGTTAGCGATACCGAAGTCAGAAAGCGTATCTGCCAGCGCGATGATCACCAGCGACACGGTAAGCAAACCGAACTGGTGGTTGTCGATAATCCGCGCCAGCACGGTCATCTGCACCAGCCCGAGGCCGATGATGATCACCGTGGCAATCGCCGACCACTTCGCGCCGCTGATGGTTTTTTCACGTAAGCTCATATCAATATGCCGCTTTGTTAACGAAGCCTTTGAATACCGTCAGGAAAACGATTTTGATATCGAACCAGACGCTCCATTCGCGGATGTACTCAAGGTCGAACTCGACGCGTTTTTCCATTTTCTCCAGCGTGTCGGTTTCGCCGCGCCAGCCGTTAATCTGCGCCCAGCCGGTAATGCCCGGTTTCACCTTATGGCGCAGCATGTAGCCTTCAATGAGCTGTCGATACTGTTCGTTATGCGCCACCGCGTGTGGACGTGGCCCGACAATCGACATCCCGCCAGTCAGCACATTGATAAACTGCGGCAATTCGTCCAGCGAGGTGCGGCGCAGAAAATTCCCCACTTTGGTGACGCGCGGATCGTTCTGCGTCGCCTGGGTCACCACTTTGTCGTTCTCCATCACTTTCATCGAACGGAACTTCCACACTTTGATCGGCTTGCCATCCATGCCGTAGCGAGTCTGGCGGAAAATAACCGGTCCTGGTGAACTGAGTTTTACCGCCAGCGCAATACAGCACAGCACCGGGGAGATCAGCAGCAGAATAAGCGTCGCCAGCACAATATCTTCCGCACGTTTTAGCAGGCGGTTAACCCCGGAAAGCGGCGTGTCATACAGCGGCACCACCGGTACGCCGTTCATCTCTTCGAGGCGTGAATGGAGAATGTTGAAGGTAAAGACATCGGGGATCAGCAGCACCGAACAGGTGGTGTCCGCCAGTTGATGGACCAGTTTTTTCACTCGCGCGCCGTCGCACATCTGCATCGCGATATAGACGTTATGAATCTTGCCCGCTTTCGCATCCTCGACCAGTTGTTGCAGATTGCCCGCCCAGTCGTTAGAAACGCCACCCGGTTTCGGGTCGTGGTAAACGCCCACCACTTCAAACCCTAACCACGGCTGATTACGGAAGCTCTCCATCAGCATTTGTCCGGCGGCTAAATCCCCCGCTACGGCGACCATACGCTTGTTATAGCCATGATTACGCAGCCAGCCCGCCCCAATACGAATACATGAACGGCAAACCACCAGTCCGATGCTGGTCAGCCCATACCACGCCAGCCAGATTTTCAGTTGCGTGTCGAAATCATTGTTGAACGCCACCAGTCCAGCGCTGAAAATCACGCTTAACGTCCAGTTTTGTAGCAACAGGGCAAATTCTGTCGCTGCCCGAACACCGCGCCATGAGCGATAAAAGTCGGTGATGCCGCCCAGCATCTGGAACACCACCAGCGTAATCAGCGCCACCAACAGGTGCATGTAGAGGAATGACAGTCCGCTGACTTCGCAAACCAGCCACAGTCCGGCAAACATGATGGTGATATCTGAAAAGCGTTGCACCATAGAGATTAACGATGCATTGGTTTTCGCTCGCTCGCGCTTTTTTAGATTTGTCATCGTTGTTCCTGTTATTAGCCCCTTACCCGCTGTGGGTAAGGGAAGATCCGACATTACTCGTTCAGCAACGTCAGCAGAGTTCGCGTTCGCGCTTCCATCAGCGGCACATCACCGCGTGATTCCACATTCAACCGCACCACCGGTTCGGTGTTGGAGGTGCGCAGATTAAAGCGCCAGTCGGCAAAGGTCATACTGATGCCATCGGTGCGATCCACCGCCAGCGCCTCGCGGCTAAAGTGCTGTTCCACGCGGTTAATCGCCTCAACAGGTTGTGCCAGTTTGCTGTTGATCTCACCGCTTGCCGGAAACGCCGCCATACGATCGCGCACCAGTTCGCCCAGCGTTTTTCCTTTCAGGCACACCAGTTCGGCGACCAGCAGCCACGGGATCATGCCGCTGTCGCAGTAAGCGAAATCACGGAAGTAATGGTGGGCGCTCATTTCGCCACCGTAGATAGCGTCTTCCTTGCGCATACGTTCTTTAATAAAGGCGTGTCCGGTTTTCGACATTACCGGGGTGCCGCCTGCGGCAGTCACCACATCAACGGTGTTCCAGGAGAGACGTGGATCGTGGATGATCTTCGCGCCGGGATTTTTTTCGAGGAACGCTTCTGCCAGCAAACCGACAATGTAGTAACCCTCGATAAACTGCCCTTTTTCGTCAAACAGGAAACAGCGGTCAAAATCGCCATCAAAGGCAATGCCCATATCCGCGCCGTGTTTGATGACCGCATTGCGGGTGTCGTCGCGACATTCCGGCAGCAACGGGTTAGGAATACCGTTGGGGAAATTGCCGTCCGGCGTGTTATGCACTTTGATTAACTCCACCGGTGCGCCGAGGGCTTTAAAGCGGGCTTCGATGGCGTCAACTACCGGACCCGCCGCGCCGTTCCCGGAGTTAATCACCAGCTTGAGCGGCGTAAGGTTTTTGACGTTGATATAACCGAACAGGTGATCAACGTAAGCGTCACGCAGATTGATTTGCTGATAGCGACCGCGTTTGGTTTCATCGACGGGAGGAAAGTCGTTGGCTTCTGCCAGACGCTGGACGTCGCGCAGTCCGGTATCGCCGCTGATCGGGCGAGCCCCTTCGCGCACCAGTTTCATGCCGTTGTAATCCATCGGGTTATGGCTGGCGGTAACTTCAATGCCGCCATCCACACCGAGATGGAACGTGGCGAAATAGATTTCTTCGGTGCCGGACATTCCAATATCCAGCACGTCGACGCCCGCATCCTGTAAACCTTTCGCCAGCGCCAGTTTTAAGGTTTCGCTGGTGAGGCGGACATCACCGCCTAACACAATGGTTTTCGGTTTGAGAAATTCGCCATAAGCGCGACCAATGCGCCAGGCAATATCTTCATTCAGTTCTTCGCCTAATTTCCCGCGAATATCATAGGCTTTAAAGCAGGTTAATTTTTTCATATCGTTACCCTTTTTCAGGCAATAGTTGGCCCTGACCGAAACGGCCAATTTTGTTTTTGTCGTTATTTACATCGCGGTTTCGCATTCATTGCCTGATGCGACGCTGCCGCGTCTTATCAGGCCTACAAACCCGAACCGTAGGTCGGATAAGGCGTTCACGCCGCATCCGACAAACAGCGCCTGATGCGACGTTTACACCCGTCCGTAGCGATCCGCGAAGCGCACCACATCATCCTCTTCGAGATAAGAGCCGGAGCGCACTTCAATTAAATCGAGCGGAATTTTCCCCGGGTTTTCCAGGCAATGCGTCGCCCCCAGCGGAATATAAATGGACTCGTTTTCACCAAGCAGTTTGATATCACCGTCGATAGTGACTTTTGCCGTTCCCGCGACAACCACCCAGTGTTCCGCGCGGTGATGATGCATCTGTACCGACAAGCCCTCGCCCGGTTTCACGGTGATGCGTTTCACCTGGTAGCGGTCTCCCGCGTCGATAGAGTCATATTTGCCCCACGGACGATACACTTCGCGATGCACCCGATGCTCATGGCGACCGTCGGCTTTGATCTGCTCGACCACTTTTTTCACATCCTGCACCGCATTACGGTCGGCAATCAGCACTGCATCTTTGGTCTGCACCACCACCAGATCTTTCACCCCGACGGTGGTGACCAGGCCAGATTCGGCATACACATAGCTGTTTTCAGTTTTGTGATTAATCACATCGCCGTGGCAAACGTTGCCCTCGGCGGTGTGGGCGCTGATCTCCCATAATGAAGACCAGGAACCGACATCGCTCCAGCCTGCATCCATCGGCACCACAACGGCATCTGCCGTGCGTTCCATGACCGCGTAATCCACCGACTCTTCCGGACAGGCGAGAAACGCCTCTTCATCCACACGAATAAAATCGAGATCCGGATCGACGGCGCTCATCGCTTTTTCACAGGCATCGAGAATATCCGGACGATACTTTTTCAGTTCTTCGAGATAGCGTCCGGCACGGAACAGGAACATACCGCTGTTCCAGTAATATTCGCCGCTTGCCACATAGGCCTGCGCGGTTTCCAGATTCGGTTTTTCGACAAACTGCGCCACTTCAAAGGCCACCGTATCCTGCTCACCCGCCGACACTTCACCGCGACGAATATAGCCATATCCGGTTTCAGGTAGATCCGGCACAATGCCGAAGGTCACCAGCTTGCCCGCTTCGGCATACGGCATGGCATTACGCACGGCGGCACGGAACGCGTCTTCATCGGCAATCACATGATCCGCCGCCAGCACCAGCATTAATGGGTCGTTCTCCGGGCTATGACGTTTTGCCGCCAGCGCCGCCAGCGCAATGGCCGGTGCGGTGTTACGCCCTGCCGGTTCGAGAATAATGTTCTCGGTGAGTTTGTTCAGTTGACGCAGCTGTTCCGCGACAATAAAGCGGTGCTGCTCATTGCAAATCACCACCGGGCTTTCGCACTCCACGCCGTTCAGGCGGCAGATGGTGGTTTGCAGCATGGTGAGATCGCCTTTCAGGCATAAAAACTGCTTGGGGTAAAGTACGCGGGAAAGCGGCCATAAGCGGCTACCGGAGCCACCTGCCATCACAACTGGATAGAGTTTCGACTGCGCCATAATTATCCCCGGATATCATTTATAAATTGACGTAACACGTTCTCTTTATCGAGCGTGCGTTCGGCATATTCACGTGCCACCGTGTTGTGTTTGGGCAGCAGGAGCGCCTGACGAATCCCCGCCACCAGCGCCTCGACCGATTCCGGTTCCACGCAAACCGCAATGCCCGGAAAGGTTTCGCAAAGCTGTCCCAGTTCTGTGTGGGCTTCTGCGGTAATCACCGCGTTACCGCCTACCGCCAGAATATTGGTCAGTTTCGACGGCAATACGGCATCTGCCGCGCCGCGTTTTTGCACCACCAGATGGCAATCCCCCATCTTCAGCAGTGCGGGTAAAGCGTCATACGATTGCAGCGGAAAAAATTGCATGTTGCGCAGTCCACGCTGCTGCGCCATTTTTTCCAGCCGCGCTTTGCCGCCGCCCTGCCCGACAATGGCAAAAATAAGCGGTTCATCGCGCAGGCGATCGGCAGCTTCAATAACGTTTTCCAGCCCCTGCTTTTCACCAATATTGCCGGAGTAAAGAATGATTTTTTTGTTATCCGGCAGGGCAAGCTGGTTACGAAGGGCGTTAACATCGGCGTCTGCAACATGTTGAAAACGGGCGATTTCCGACCAGTTGGGGAAGAAAATGACGTTTTCCGCCGCCACGCCTTTTTCGATGGCTTTATTCATCATCGAACGCGAAATCGTGGAGACGTTATCGACGTTATGCAGTCCGCTACGTTCGAACGCCGTCGCCAGCTGTGCCACTTTGCCGCCTTTGCCTTTTCCGGCAAGGCCCAGCCCCAGCATGGCGTCCACTTCGTAATCCTGAATATGCAGCACGGTACGCGCACCAGAGAGTTTCGCCAGCAGGCGCATTCCCGGCGTGCAAAACAGCGTTGGCACTACGCCGATAATGCGATCCGGCTTCCAGCGACGTTGCGCCATCAGTGGAAAGAAACTGCTGACGGCAAAACTGCCGAGATGCAACAGGCGTTTCAGAGTGCTCGGCTGTTTTGGCACGTACAGCGGGCAGCGCCACACCATGGCGGCCCCCTCTTCCCGTTTGTACCGCCAGGCGGAATAGTTCTCGCCCACCTGCCACTGCGGGTAGTAAGGCGGCGCGGTAATGACCCGCACCTCATGACCTTGTGCCGCCAGCCATTCCACCATCTCGCCGGTGTATTTGCCGATGCCGGTTAACTCCGGCGAGTAGTTAATGCCGTAGACCAGTATTTTCATAATCCGGGTACTCCGGCACGCTTCTCAGCGAGAAAATAGGCGCGGCTGTTAGCGTGAACATTGTCACTGGCGAGCAACGCGTCCGGCGTCAGCCAGCGGTAATCGTCATGCTGCTCATCCGGCAGTAACAGCTCTTCCTCCGCTACTCTGAAGCGAAAACCGAGCACCACATAGTGAGTGGTAAAATCCGAGCCGGAGAAGTTATCGTCATAAAAGTGCTGCCAGACACCGTAAAACTGGCCTGCTGTTATCGGCAGACGCAACCCCAGTTCCGCCATCGTCAGCCGCTCAAATGCGGCTTCCAGCGTTTCGTCTTTCTGCACGCGCCCTCCCGGCACAAACCAGTAACCCTGCGCCGGGCGGTTGGTTCTTTTGCCAAGCAGAAACTCGCCGCGACTGTTCTCGACAATAAAGTCGAGAGAGACAAGCGGAGTGGAGCGCACTACCGTGGCAAAGTCTTCCTGACGTAAAAACATCATTACCCCCGAAAGCGGTCTTGATTCTCAAGGAACCACTGGTAAGTGCTGGCAAGCCCCGCTTCCAGTGAGATTTCGTGATACCAGCCAAGCTGATGCAGCCGCGTCACATCCAGCAGTTTGCGCGGCGTGCCATCCGGTTTGCTGGCATCAAAAACCACCCGACCTTTGTAACCCACCACTTTGGCGATGGTTTGCGCCAGCTCACGGATAGTGCAGTCAACGCCCGTGCCGACGTTAATGTGCGACAGCATCGGCTGGGTGTTCTCCTGCCAGACTTCGTGTGCCAGCTCCATGACATGAATGCTCGCCGCTGCCATATCATCAACGTGTAGAAATTCGCGCATCGGCGTACCGCTGCCCCACACCACCACGTCCGGCGCATTCTGTGCCGTCGCCTCATGGAAGCGACGCAGCAATGCTGGGATCACATGCGAATTACTCGGGTGGAAGTTGTCGTGTGGCCCGTACAGGTTGGTTGGCATGACTGAGCGGTAATCCCGTCCGTACTGGCGATTGTAAGATTCACACAGTTTGATCCCGGCGATTTTGGCAATGGCGTAAGGCTCGTTGGTCGGCTCCAGCGTGCCCTGCAACAACTCGCTTTCTGCCATCGGCTGTTTTGCCAGTTTCGGGTAGATGCAGGACGATCCGAGAAACAGCAGTTTGTTCACGTCGTTCTGATGCGCGGCGTGAATGATGTTGCTCTCAATCATCATGTTCTGGTAGATGAAATCTGCCGGATACGTGTTGTTGGCAACAATACCACCCACTTTCGCCGCCGCCAGATAGACCTGGTCAATGCTTTCGCTGGCAAAGAAATCATGCACCGCGCGGCTGTCCAGCAGGTTCAGTTCATCGCGGGTGCGTAATACCAGCTCCACATCACCGCGCTGTTCGAGCTGCCGCCTGATGGCGGAACCGACCATCCCGCGATGGCCAGCAATAAAAATGCGTTGTTTACTCATGCTTATGACTCCAGCGCGATCGCCACGTCGTAGCCGTGAGATTTCAGCAGAGAGTGTTTTTTCGCCGCTTCAAGGTCATTAGCCACCATTTCAGACACCATCTCTCTGAGGGTGATTTCCGGTTTCCAGCCCAGTTTTTCGTGCGCTTTGGTCGGGTCACCGAGCAGCGTTTCAACTTCTGCCGGACGGAAGTAGCGCGGGTCAACGGCGATAATCACATCACCCGGTTTAACGCCCGGCGCGTCATGCCCGGTGACGGAAACCACAATGCCCTTCTCTTCAACACCCGTGCCTTCAAAGCGCAGTTTGATGCCCAGTTGTGCCGCCGCCATTTCCACGAACTGACGCACGGAGTACTGAACGCCGGTGGCAATAACGAAATCTTCCGGTTGTTCCTGTTGCAGCATCATCCACTGCATTTTTACGTAGTCTTTGGCGTGGCCCCAGTCACGCAGGGAATCCATATTGCCGAGATACAGGCACGACTCCAGCCCCTGGGCGATGTTGGCGATTGCGCGGGTGATTTTGCGGGTAACGAAAGTCTCGCCACGGCGCGGGGATTCATGGTTGAAGAGAATACCGTTACAGGCGTACATGCCGTAGGATTCGCGGTAGTTAACGGTGATCCAGTAGGCGTACAGTTTGGCAACCGCATACGGAGATCGCGGGTAGAACGGCGTGGTCTCTTTCTGCGGAATTTCCTGCACCAGACCGTACAGTTCAGAAGTAGAAGCCTGATAGAAACGGGTTTTCTTTTCCAGACCGAGGAAGCGGATCGCCTCGAGCAGGCGCAGCGTACCCATCGCATCGACGTCTGCGGTATATTCCGGTGACTCAAAAGAAACCGCAACGTGGCTCATTGCCCCCAGGTTGTACACTTCATCCGGCTGCACTTCACGCAAAATGCGCGTCAGGTTGGAGGTATCACTCAGGTCGCCATAATGCAGATGGAATTTCGGGTTGCAGGTGTGCGGATCCTGATAAATGTGATCCACGCGCTCGGTGTTGAATGACGATGCACGACGCTTAATACCATGCACCTCGTAACCTTTTTCCAGCAGAAACTCTGCCAGGTAAGAACCGTCTTGTCCGGTTACACCGGTGATGAGAGCGACTTTTGACATGTCTTATTCCTCTGTATTTTTTGAATTTATTCAGTTTCAACGCGTTTGCGTATCACCACTGCGGGGTGCCCCCGACAAACCACATTTGCCGGAAGCGATTTAAAAACACTGCTTCGCGCACCCACGACGGTGCCGTCGCCGATCGTGACGCCAGGGGCAACAAAGACATCGGTTGCCAGCCAGCATTTCTCGCCAATCACAATAGGCGTGGCGTTAATGGTGAAATGTTGACTTGCATGGTCGTGGCTACCAGTGCATAAATAACTTTTTTGCGATATCACCGAATGTGCGCCAATGGTTATTTCACCGAGGGTATATAAATTGACCTCATCGCCGACCCACGCGTAATCACCTAACGTTAATTTCCACGGATAGGTAATTTTTACTGACGGACGAATGACTACGTTTTTTCCTATTTTTGCGCCGAATAAACGTAATAAAAATGCCCGCCAGCGATACAATACTTGTGGCGACCAGGCAAATATTGTTGCCTGTACTGCCCACCACAATTGCACTTTAATAGCGTTGCCACCCCGGAACCCTTTCGGCACCGAGAATCCACTTAAATCCTGCATCGTTTTCCCTTATATTCAGCTTTTGTTATATAAGGCTTTCGTCTTTGAGGTCGTACGTTGGCGTAAATGCCAGGATAATTCAGCCCAAAAGCCAGGCACGTGCAATATTTGCCGTTGGACTTTTTTGGCGTCAGCACACAATTCCATATTATTGGTGGTAGATACCCCACCCATAGAAAATTCAGACACCAGGCCATTGAGTTTTTTAAATGCATAACCGGCTTTATACATTTTGGCCGCCAGCGCGTAATCGGAAGAAACTTTATACTCCAGGTCATAACGCCATTTCTTCAAGCCGGACACCGGGAAAAATATCGCCTGATGACTGGCGGGCAGGCTGTGGTAAATATACCAACCCGGTTTGGCGCTACGTTTAATTTTATGCCCGTCGCCAAAATCCAGCAGCGCATCGCCGGTGATCATCACGTTATCTTTTTGCACTTTTAACTTACGGACAAAATATGCGGCATCCTGATGAAAAATATCGCCCGAGTTGAGAAACAACGCGAACTTGCCTTGCGCCATTTCAATACCTTTGTTCATGGCGTCATAGATACCGTTATCTGGTTCGCTGACAAAGTGTAATTTATAGATACCATTGAGATTTTCCAGATACTCACGGGTGCCGTCGTTGGAACCGCCATCAACAACAATCCATTCGAAGCTGATATCGTCCGCCTGCGCCAGATGCGCCAGCGAGGCGTGTGTTTTGACTATTCCTTCGAGGTTACGAAACGCGACAGTGATTATGCTAAGCAACATGTTTTACCTCGTAATACCCGTCATACTTCAAGCTGCATGTGCGTTGGTTTTCCTCGCTCACCCACTTCCTGCAACTCGAATTATTTAGGGTGTATATTTAACGCTTTTCGCAAAATAAACGGGCAGACGATTAAAAACGCATATTCTGGGCTAAATATCGAACCGGTAAAAAACAGCGATACCGGAGTAAAAAGATATAATTGCACGCGAAAATTGCGGTTATCACCAAAAGCGTTGATCATCATTTTTATCACTTTTCCCATGTACCACAGCGATAAAAACACTGCGAACCAGGAAAAATAAATAATCAGCAGATACAAACCATTGTCTATGGTTTTTCCGACATCCGCACCGTTAAATATTCCGAATGATGCGACATATTCATAAAGTGAGCCAAATCTGACTACACCGTCAATATGGGTTAAAGAATAACCGACCATCACCAGCGGACCGACAATACGATAATACGATGACGATCCTTCTGTACCTAAATCGCCCAGACGGGTGGAAATATAAGGGAACGCGATTACCACACCAACCAGGAATACAGCCAGAGAAATCAATGCTAACGGTAACTTTTTCTTAATCGCCTCTTTATTCAGATATTGAAATGCCCACTCCAGCAAATAAAAAAGGATAAAGGTCATAACCCCTGAAAATGAACCGGATAATATTATCCCTGCGAGAATCATAGCATCTGTTTTAGGCGTTTTGATACCAAACTGTTTGATGCTGAGCCAAATTGAGATTAATGCCAGAGCGAAAAATGCCGGTTCGAAATAAAGTGCTGTCGTGCGCTTGCCGCCGAATTTAATGAAATTCAGCACATAGCTGTTGCTGTAAATCAGATATTTCGAAATCGACTCCATAATACTGCTACCGCCGGTGAGGATAATTTGCGCCATCTCCACCGCCGCCAGCACCACCACCAGCCCGACCACCAGATAAAAGAAACGTAATATCTTGCGATGGTTGTGTGGCGAAATCGTTTTAAAGCGAATACTCCACACCATGCCAATAATGATCACAATATAGACAAACAGCATGGTTGAAGTGACATATTTACTGGCATCCAGCGACTGACCAAACAGGTAGTTAAACGCCGTGAGCCCCGCGCCAATCCCTAAGGCAATCATCAATTTTTTAACGCTGATGCGCTCTAAAAACAGCAGTAACAAGACAGGTAAAAAAGTGACGATGGTGATGGGGAAACTTTCGCCAAGCTGGGCGATTTTGACGTTAACCAGCAGGTAAATCAGCGGCAGCAGTAAGTAGCTACAGATTCTGATAGAAGTTGACATACTCCTCCAGCATCTGTTGTCCACTGTAGGCGGCGCGGCTGCGCTGGCTGAACTCAGCCAGCGTGGTACCAAATATCGCCTGTGCGATTTCCGGTTTGCTTAACTGCACCAGTTGCAGCACATCTTCTTCGCTGACGGTTTTACCGCCGGATTTTTGCAGCACTTCCCGCGCCGCATCGCTATGGGTGGCGATCACCGGCACGCCAATCGATAACGCCTCACACAAAATCAGCGGGTAGTTATCGACGCGAGAACTGAATACCAGCGCATCCATCTGATTGAGCGCGCTCATCAGTTTACGTTTGTCGGTTTCAAAGCCGTGATTGACCACATTACCAGCGGTGAACGGTGAGAACTTACCGAAAGTATGCAGTTCGATTTTGTCACCCAGCGCCATCATCTCGCGCACCAGTTGCTGGTTAGTTTTGCCGTCGTAACGCAGATCATGCGCCACCACTGCGATTTTCGGCTTGCCCTGAGTTTCGCGCACCGGAGGCAAGTCCGCCAGAATTGCTTCGGTTGCCATATCAATACCGTTATTGATAATCCGGCAACGCCCTGGACCGTACAGACTATTGAAAGCGTCTGCCACATGCTGGCTGGGGGAAATAAACTGACAGCCCAATGCCAGCATCTCGCGGAATAACTGCCGTTTGCCCGCCACCAGTTGGTGTGCGCGATCAATCTTCACCGGCGGATAATTATTTAAGGTCTGGCATTTCTGGCAGCCCGTTTTCCAGCCTTCGCAACCGTCGGTAAAGGCGCAGCGTCCGGTAACGCTCCAGTGATCGTGCAGCGTCCAGACCAGTGTGATATCCGGTTTATGGTTTTTCACTTTTTCGCAAAAGCGCACCACGCTCTTAAGATTCAACCAGTAGCTGTGCAGCACATGAAAATGCAGGACCACCGGACCCGGTGTGCGAGTAATGGTGCGATATAACTCATTGAAATTGCCGAACAGATCGCGATTAAACAGACGAAACAACGCAATGTTCGCCATCGCGGTCATCCGCGGCGTATGTTTGATGACCTGCGGATAGTTCTGATGGCTGACGCTCTCTTTGCCGCCTTTGCCGTAGCCGTAGACAAAATGTGACGCCAGCCCCTGTTGCAGCGCACGCTGGTGGAGATCTAACGCCACTCCAGCCGCCCCGCCTTCCGCCAGGCGCACATTAAATTGCAGAATATTCATTTAATTACCTTCACTCGCGCTTTTTCTCCCACCACCAGCGCGTTGTCCGGGACCGAGTCGAGCACCACGCTGCCCGCGCCCACGGTGACGTTGTTCCCAAGCGTGATATCACCAAGAATAATGACGTTGGCACCGAGTTCGACGCCGTTGCCAATGTGTGGACATGCCATGTTATCGGCACCACGATTGCCGATAGTGACGCCGTGACGAATGGTGAAATCATCCCCCGCGACCACGTTTTTATTGATCACCACGGCGTAACCGTGATGGATAGTAAAGCGTCGGCCTATGGTCGCGGCGGCCTGGATTTCATAACCGAAAAAGCATTCGGTGATAATGCGATACAGCACCAGCAGCGGGGCCGCCCACAGATTGTTGAGGACGTTCTTTTTGCGCCACACCGAACAAAAATGAGCGGCGCGATAGGCAAGAACCATGCAGCACGGGCGTAAACTCCAGCTGTTGGCGCGCAGATCTTCCAGCATCTTTAGCGCCCCCGAATACCATCAGCCAGACGTTTGCCGTTACGCACCGACAGCAGCGTCAGCAAAGTGCGCCAGGTCATGCGTTTATTGCGGATCTGGTAGAGGGTAAACAGCTGATATTTTTTGCTGGCGCGGTCGAATTTGTCTTTGTGCTTGCGGTAAAAGTGGAAGTATCCGGAGAATTTTTTCGGTGACGAGGTGATCTGCATTTCGCCGTGATTGATATGCAGGATCTGCGTCGCCTCTTCTACTTTCCACGGTTCGCCGTACTCCACCACCATCCGCAGGAAGATGTCGTAATCCTGTGCCGCTTTCAGTTCGGTATCGAACAAGCACTCTTTGAAACGCCATGCCCAGGTAAAAACCTGATTGCCAATGATATTGCGTTTGTAGAACAGGCGGCGTGAATACGGCGATTTGGGATACAGCGGCAAGCTTGCCGGTTGGGAATAGACTTCGCCCTGGCAAACGTAGTCGTTAGCGTACAAAAAGGCGTGAGTGACCAGTTGCTGTTTATGGGCGAGGAAGACGCTCAGGCGGTTGGGTGTCCATTCATCATCATCATCGATCCCGGTGATGTATTCCCCTTGCGCCAGCATAATCGCCTGGTTACGTACCGCGCACGCCCCGCTGTTAATGTCGTTGTGAATGTAAGTGATGCGCGGATCGTTGAGGGCGGTGACGTACTGTTGTAGTTGTTCCCAGGAGGTGGAGCAATCATCCACGATAATCATCTCCCAGTTGTTGTAGTCCTGGCGCAGGACCGATTTTATCGCCCGAATCGCCAGTTGTTGGCGGTTCCAGGTCGGCATATAGATTGAGATCAGCGGATTGTCTTTCATAGGTTGTTCTCCCGGAGTGTCGAGATGTTCTGCCGGTTTATAAGCTTGTTTACGGGTTCTGTTGCCGGATGCGGCGTGAACGTAGGTCGGATAAGATGCGTCAGCATCGCATCCGACAACGGATCTCGTTATTTCGCATCCGACTTATATTCGTATTCGTAATAGCCATAATCCTGATACGCGCTGGCGCGGCGGAAGATGGAGTTCAGAATCACCCCTTTCACCGGAATACCGTTTTGCTCAAAGCGGCTCAGACTGGTTTCCACTTCTTTCAATGTGTTGACCGCATAACGCGCCACCATTAACGTGGTTCCGACATGACGACCAACAATTGCCGCATCGGTCACTGCCAGAATCGGCGGCGTATCAATCAACACCAGGTCGTAGTTTTTACTCGCCCAGTTCACCAGTTCGGCAAAGCGTTCGCTCATCAACAGTTCAGAAGGATTTGGCGGCACCTGACCGCGCGGGATCAGATCAAATTTGGCAATAGAGGTCGGTTTAGCAGCGGTAGTAATATCGCCCTGACCAATCAAAATTTCCGACAGGCCATTGACGTTATTGGTGCCCAACAACTCGTGGGTGTAGCCTTTGCGCATATCGCAGTCAATCAACAACACCCGTTTATTGGTCTGACTGATCACCGCCGCCAGGTTAGCGCAGACAAAGGTTTTACCGATTGACGGGCTAACCCCGGTCATCATCAACACATTGTTCTGCGCCTGCATCATCGCGAAGTGCAGACTGGTACGCAGACTGCGGATGGCTTCAATCGCCAGATCGGTTGGATTCCCTACCGCCAGTAGCTGGCTCTGTTTATAGCGTTTAACTCCTTTGATGGTTTTGACGCTATCGCGCGCTTTCTGCCATTCCGACAACGGGATGCTGGCATAGACGCTGATACCGTGTTCTTCCAGCACCTGCGGGCTTTCGATGCCACGATTAAACAACGAGCGCAGCAGTACACCCACGATAGAGAGCATCAGGCCAAGGATAATCGCGCCGAGGATAATCAGCCCTTTCTTCGGTTTCAGTACACCTGGCTGGGTGATTGCCGGGTCAACAATGCGCACATCGCCGACGGTGCTGGCTTCGGTGATTTTCAGCTCCTGCTCTTTATTCAGCAGCTGCATATAGACCTGCTGACCAGACTCGACATCGCGGGTCAGACGGACAATCTCCTGCTGGGTTTTCGGCATCGCCGTTACGCGACCATTAAGTTTGGCTTTTTCGTCTTCCAGCGCCTGCCGTTTCTCCAGCAGCGTGCGATACGCCGGGTGAACTTTGGTGTACAGCTTGGAGATTTCCGCTTCTTTAAAGGTCAGTTCGTTCAATTGTGCGTCGATGTTCACCATCGAATCGAGCACCGCTTTCGCTTCCAGCGGCAGATCAACAGAATCTTTATCCTGACGGAAGGCATTCAATTTATTTTCGGCAACATCAAGGCGGCTACGTACTTCCGGTAACTGTTGCGCGAGGAAGGCGAGGCTTTTCGACGCTTCCGCGGATTTGCGCTCAATATTTTGTTCCTGATAGTTACGGGCGATGCTGTTAAGAATGTCGCGGATCTGTTCGCGATCTTCACCGGTATAAGTCAGGCTCAGTACGCCTGCGTCTTTGCCGTTCTCCGTTACCGTCAGGCTGTTTTGCAGTTGATTGATCATCCCCAGCGTGGAGTATTTGGTGACGGTAAACTCACTGCCCGGGCGGGCGTGAATGGCTTCAACCATCAGCGTGACGCCTTCTTTTTTCAGCATCTGGCCCGCTTGCCCACGGGCGCTAAAGCCGCCATCGCTGCTCAGAGTGTAGTTTTTATCGTCCAGCACATTAAGCGTAAACACCTGATCCGCCATCTCTTTCGGGCGGTTAAAGGTGGTCACTTTTACCGTCTCGTTCTGGCGTCCCATCAGGCGATCCCAGCCCGCACCGAAAATCGGGAACGTGTTTTTGCTCACTGCAATATCGAGGTCGAGATCGTCCACCGTTTTACCAAGCACCAGACGCGAACGAATCAACTGGATCTCGGCGTCCGATGCTGGCGGTTTGTTGGCTAATGCCGAACCAATGTCCTGCACTAACGAATTGCCGCTGTTTTGCTCGATTTGTACCAGTGCGTCGGCACTATAAATCGGCGTGGCGAAGAAGGTGTAAACCACGGCACAGAGGGCAAATACGGCGGTGATGCCAATTACCCACCAGCGCGCTTCAATGACGGTGCCGACCAGGCGACCAATATCGATTTCATCACTGCCCGTTACCGGAGCGGCATGTTGTTTTACTTTTTCTGTCATTCTTATACCTGCTCTGCGTTCAATGCCTGCGCCCACTGGCGGGCAGACCGTTCAAGTAATGTGTACACCGCTGCAAACGTTTCCCGGCTTTTGCGATACGGATCGGGGATTTCACATTCGTTATCCCAGTGACCAAACAGCATCACTTTGCCGCGCATCTCGGGTGCCATCTCGCATAAGCGTTCGATATGGCGCTTTTCCATGGTCAAAATCAGGTCGTAGTTGCGACACAGACGGCGGCTGATTTGCCGTGCACAGTGACCTTCCAGAGACAGTTGATGTTCTGCGGCGACGCTGATAGCAGTAGGGTCAGCGCCCTTACCGACCAGCGCGCCGAGTCCAGCGGACTCCACTTTCAGCTCCGGGTGATAACGTTGCAGTAAGCGTTCCGCCGTCGGGGAGCGGCAAATATTGCCGACACAGACAACTAAGATGTTGTTAAACATGACGATTACCAGTTATGAATGTCGCTGGCTGTATCCGTCATGTAACGGACACCGCTAATAGTTGGCAGCAACTGATTGATCAGACGGTTCCAGCGGGAAACCGGGGCGGTGGTGACATACACCACGTCATAAGGCTGCAGGCGGAATTCTGTCGCCATCACCAGCGACGTGGCATCGGACATATCCAGCTGGTAGATATTGGCAATCTTGCCGTTACGCCCGCCCTCGCCTTTCAGCGGACGAATGACAAAGATGCCGCTGGCGTTGGAGGTGGTCATGTCGATGCCTTCAGCATTGCCCAGGGCTTCAGTCAGGGTCATGCCGCTAAAGTCCATTTTCAGGGTGCTCTGTTTCTTCACTTCACCCATCACAAACACTTTCAGATCATCATTACGTGGCACGTAAAGAATATCGCCGGGGTAAAGCAGTCGGTTCTGATTGAGGTCGCCGTTTTGCATCAGCGCCTGCAAAGAAATGCGCTCTTCACGACCATTGTGTGTTAGCACCACATTGCGCCAGTCAGCGGTGTCGGTCAGGCCACCTGCGGCGTTGATGGCGTCGAGAATGGTCAGTGGCACGTTGGTAATCGCCTGTTGACCGGATTTATTCACCTGACCGGAGATATAGGCTTTTTGCGAGCGGAAGGCGGCGATATTAACGTCCACCTGCGGGTCAGCGATGTACGTCGCTAAGCGCCCGGTAATATCACTGCGGATTTCGGCGAGTGTTTTCCCCACGACGTGAACCTTGCCGATATACGGGTAGAACATGGTGCCGTCAGGCTGTACCCAGTTGCCGGTGTCGCTGGAGCTGCGGTACTGACCGGCTGGCGTGGTGAGTTCCGGGTGATCCCAGACGGTGACATTAAGAACGTCCCCCGGCCCGACGCGATACTGGTAATTCGCGATCTCGCTTTCCAGCGTCATATTGGGGCGCGCTACGTTGGGGCGTGGTCGTAATTGATCAATCAGGCGCGGGGTCAGCGGATAAACATTCACCATTTTGTCGAGATCGAAATCAGCGTCCTGCTGTTTGATGACGTCTTTGCCCATCGTCGACATATTGCTGCCCGTAAGTACTGTGCAACCGCTTATCAAGGTTACTGACACCAATAATGGCATCAATTTCATTTTGGATTTCATCATTGTTTATTTATCACTTTGGCAGAGTAATTATCCTGTGCACTATTAATAGCAATGTCGCCATGCACATTTACCTTGCAGTTAATTGAATAAAAATTTAACTGGCATCAGTCCTAAAAAAATTGATTTCATCCGCAGGCTATTGACAGAATAATTCAGACTGGTCTTTCAGGCATCCAGACACGCTACCGCCCCTGGCTTTTTAGCTACCAATACACTGATTTAGCTTAATTTTTAAAACCCTCTCAACATACAGTCGTTGATGAGAAAGGGTTATTGCGGAAATTAATTTCCGAATATAAGGTGACATTATGGTAATTGAATATTGGCTCTCCAATAATGCAGGAGGAAGTGTTACAGCTAACGGAATAGCAGGCAAGGTAACAATTCGGCAATTGGCTATTTTTAAGAATTATATTAAGTGTCATTCAATATGGTTTTTAGGAGTTTCTTTAGATTGACAATATTTAATATGGCGTCTCCACATGCGATATTTCTTAAATGACGTTTTATTATTACCACTTATAATTCGGGGATAATGTGAGGTTATAACCCTCAAATAATATGAGATAAATAGTGCTGCAACATTGCATTTTTGCCCCGATTTATCCATGATCGAATTGTGACATTTGTCATACAACGAATAGGTTTTGTACTTACTATGGAATGGATTGCCGATCCGTCTATCTGGGCTGGATTAATCACGCTGATTGTGATCGAACTGGTCCTCGGCATTGATAACCTGGTCTTTATTGCCATCCTCGCCGAAAAACTACCGCCTAAGCAGCGCGACCGCGCACGGGTTACCGGGCTCCTGCTGGCGATGTTAATGCGCCTGTTACTGCTGGCGTCAATCTCCTGGCTGGTCACCCTGACTCAACCGCTGTTCAGCTTCCGCTCGTTTACCTTTAGCGCCCGCGACTTAATCATGCTGTTTGGTGGTTTCTTCCTGTTGTTCAAAGCCACGATGGAGTTGAACGAACGGCTGGAAGGGAAAGACAGCAATAACCCCACACAACGCAAAGGTGCGAAGTTCTGGGGGGTGGTGACACAAATTGTGGTGCTGGACGCCATCTTCTCACTCGACTCGGTGATTACCGCCGTCGGGATGGTCGACCATTTACTGGTCATGATGGCCGCCGTGGTTATCGCTATCAGCCTGATGTTGATGGCCAGCAAGCCGTTAACCCAGTTCGTTAACAGTCACCCGACGATCGTTATTCTCTGCTTAAGCTTCCTGTTGATGATTGGCTTTAGCCTGGTGGCGGAAGGTTTCGGCTTCATCATTCCGAAAGGCTACCTGTACGCTGCCATTGGTTTCTCGGTGATGATCGAGGCGCTCAATCAGTTGGCTATCTTTAACCGGCGACGTTTTCTTTCCGCTAACCAGACACTGCGCCAGCGGACTACCGAAGCGGTAATGCGCCTGCTTAGCGGGCAAAAAGAAGATGCGGAACTGGACGCCGAAACCGCGTCCATGCTGGTGGATCATGGTAACCAGCAGATCTTTAATCCGCAGGAACGGCGAATGATTGAGCGGGTACTTAATCTTAACCAGCGTACCGTCAGCAGCATTATGACGTCGCGCCACGATATTGAGCATATCGATCTCAACGCGCCGGAAGATGAGATCCGCCAGTTACTGGAGCGAAATCAGCATACGCGGCTTGTCGTTACTGATGGCGATGACGCAGAAGATTTGCTCGGTGTTGTTCACGTTATCGACCTGTTACAACAGTCACTGCGCGGCGAGCCGCTCAACCTGCGGGTGTTGATTCGCCAGCCGCTGGTGTTCCCGGAAACCTTGCCGTTGTTACCTGCCCTGGAGCAGTTCCGTAATGCCCGCACACACTTTGCTTTTGTGGTGGATGAGTTTGGCTCGGTGGAAGGGATTGTGACATTAAGTGACGTCACTGAAACCATTGCCGGTAACTTACCGAACGAAGTGGAAGAGATCGACGCCCGCCATGATATTCAGAAGAATGCGGACGGTTCCTGGACGGCGAATGGTCATATGCCGCTGGAAGATCTGGTGCAATATGTGCCGTTGCCGCTGGATGAAAAACGTGAATATCACACCATTGCCGGGCTATTGATGGAATATTTGCAACGTATTCCAAAACCTGGCGAAGAAGTTCAGGTGGGGGATTATTTGCTTAAAACGTTGCAGGTGGAAAGCCATCGCGTGCAGAAGGTGCAGATTATTCCGCTGCGTAAGGATGGCGAGATGGAGTACGAGGTGTGATGGTATCGGCCATTTTACCCAATGCTGCGTAACGCCTTATAACTTCAGCAATGAAGCGTTGTCTGTGGTACATGGACATCACAGCGGGGGTGTGGGTCCGGCTGTAAATCGCCGAATCGTTTCCTGTAGGCCGGGGCAGCCCACATGGATGTGGGCTGAGGGCGCGTTTTACAGGGATGTTACCTCGCGCCCGTACCCGATAGCCGAAAGGAATAAGATGAGGGAACCGCGCCAGCGGCGATTTACCGCCGGGAGCCCGGGTTGCCAGGGTGGTGGCGATTGAGCCACCCTGGCACGTTCACCGGCTTGAGCGTTCCATAGTAGTGAGGAACATCAAGTGAACGGAACAGCCTTCGATCTTACATATTCAGAATATAATGGTGCCGCCACGAACGCCTGATGCGACGCTTTACGCGTCTTATCAGGCCTACAGGACAGGTCACCTGGTAACCTACATCTTCTCCAGCAACTTCTTCACATCTTTGCCATTGCGGGAATCTTTATTCCGCTCGGCCCAGTCGTTAAGACGGCGTTTTGCTTCATCCTGTAGATGTTTACGCAGTAACTGATCCACTTGCAGGCTGTAATTAAGTTGCTGCCAGTTGCCATAAACCCGCAGCGGTACTGGCGTTTCTTTGAGGAAATCAATCAGTTTGCTTTCCCCGTTCCAGCCACCCACGACCCGAATATCAAACTGGGTGTCACAGGTTTGATCTGCCAGATTCAACATGCCTTCCCCTGTCAGCGCCAGCACTGGCGATTGACCTTGCATGTCGTTTAACGTCACGACGCCATCCTTCAACGTCAAATCGGTGGTAAAGCGGTCAAGACGCGTCACGTTATCGAAGTTTTCAGCGGCCTTCACATCACCACCATTACGTTCTACCGCTTGCTGAATCATCTGCTGGAAGTTCATCCCTTCCATGCGTGTGTCGGTCATTTCGACATGTGCCTGTCCTTGCCAGTTGTGGCGGAATGCGTCGGCATCTATGTCAGCACCGGAGAAATCACCAGCCAGTGACATCTTTCCGGTCAACGAAATCGGATAGTTAAACGCCTTCAGAATGGTGCCAATCTCAACGTTTTCCAGCCGTGGCTGGAAGTTTATCCGCGGATTTATTGATGTCGCGTCCAACGTGCCCGGCAGTGAAACCTGTCCACCGTTAAGTTTGCCCTGCAGTTGAGTAATTTCCAGCAAACCCGACTTGTTGGTCATTTGCGTGGCAACATCTGTAAAATTCATTCCGCGCCAGCGCACGTTACTGGCCTGCAACAAAATATCAGCCGTAAAGCCTTGCAGTCCCTGATAGGCCGGTTCATCAATACGCGAAGAAATGACCGGGCGCGGCAACGTTGATTGGCTCTGCCCTTGCTGCGCGGCACCGTTCTCACCATTCGCTGTTTCATTAAGGGGGATGAGGTTGTCAAGATTCAGTTGCGGGAATTGCAGTCTCAGCTGCCATTCCGGTTTCTCTGTCAACGTGACCTGTGCTTGCCCGCTCAGCGTACTGTCATTGGCGGTCAAACTAATTTGGTTAAATGAAAGGCGTTTATGTGACTCCTGCCACTGGACCTGGAAACTCCCCTGCCCCTGAATACCTTGTTTTGGTAAATCGGCACCCTGCAACTGCCAGTTAATTTGTTCAATAGCCGCCGTTAAATCATGCGGATAATCAGAAGCATCTACTGTACCGTTAAGGGATATCGTGAGATCGCGCTGATCGCGATTAACCCGCCCGGAGAACTCAAATGAGCCACGATGTTGGGGATCTTGTTCCATTTGCAGGCGGATATTGCGGATTGTCACCTGCTCGTCATCTTCATGCTGGAACACCAGAACGCTGTCCGCCACCTTAAGACTGGATATATCAAACGACCATCCGCGATCGTCTGACAGATCCGGCAAGGTATTGTCGCGCGGTGCAACCGGAGCGTCTTCACTGCGCACTGCTTCCGTCTGCGGCGTCAGTTGGATCACTGCCCCTTTTAGCATCACCTGCTTAACGCTCAGTTGATGACTCAGTAGTGGTAAAAGCGCCACGTCCAGACGCATGTTGTCGGCGCGAACCAGTGGCTGGCTTGCGCCCTGGGCGGTGAGAGACATTCGCCCGGAGAGGATACTAAGCTGCGGCCAGACGTGCCAACGCAGTGGCCCGTCGAGCTGCAATTGATAACCGCTACGTGCAGCAACTTGCTTGACCATATAGTCGCGGAAATCATTCGGATTCACCAGCAACACTAACGCAGATAACCCGGCCACCAGCACGACCAGGAGTATCATCAGCGTCGTCAGAAATCGTCTCATGGTATCCTCAATGGGCCTGAATTAGTCTTTATCGATTCGGCTGGCTACCGCGCCCTGCTGGTTGCGATATTTCGCATCTTCACGGCGGTTGTAAGGTCGCGCCGCCGGGCCGGAGAGCGGCTCAAAGCTCAGCGCACCAATTAACATGCCCGGACGCAGCGCCAGCGGCAGCTTACCGGAGTTGTAAAACTCCAGCACAATGCAGCCAGACCAGCCCGGATCGATACGGTGCGCGGTGACGTGCACCATCAGCCCCAGACGCGCCAGTGAAGAACGCCCGTCCAGCCAGCCCACCAGATCGGCTGGCAGCGTCACCGACTCCAGCGTCACCGCCAGCGCCAGCTCTCCTGGGTGAAGATAAAACGCCTCGCCCTCGTCGAGCACGATTTCATCGCTCATCACGCGGTCAAGCGCGGCGCTCACTTCATCTTTAGGACCGCTCAGATCGATAAACGCTGCCGTGTGACCACGGAAGGTACGAAATTTATTGCCCAGGCGCACATCCACCGTCGCGCCGTTAATACGCTCCACTGGCGGACGTGGGTTGATCGACAAACGGCCTTCATCAAGCCAGGCTTCAATATCTCGGTCACACAGACGCATGGCATTTTCTCCTTTCGAGCATCACTCCCTTAACGCCAATTACGTCAAGGGCATACCAGGTTATCACTGAACGGTACACAATTTATCAAGCTTATTCAAAGAACTGACTTATTTTCGCTTTCAATATATCGATCGCGATGCGGTTTTTCCCGCCGCGCGGCACGATAATGTCCGCATATTGTTTAGAAGGCTCAATGAATTGCAGGAACATCGGACGCACGGTTTTTTGATATTGCGCCATCACTGAATCCATTGAACGCCCACGCTCGTTAACGTCACGCTTGATGCGGCGCATCAGACAGATATCCAGCGGGGTATCAACGAAAATGGAGAAGTTAAGTTCGTCACGTAAACGCGCATCCGTCAGCAACAAAATGCCTTCGAGAATGATGACCTTCTTCGGCTCAACCGTCACCGTTTCTTTCATACGCGTATGTTCAACATAGCTGTAAACCGGCAGGTCAATTGCCGAGCCGCGTTTCAACGCTTGTAAATGCTCAAGCAGCAGGCTGTGATCCATCGCGCTGGGATGGTCGTAGTTGGTCTTAACACGTTCTTCCATCGACAGATGGCTTTGATCTTTGTAATAGCAGTCTTCGGGAATTACGCCGATGTGTTCATCACCGACTTGCTCACGTAATTCACGATAAAGGGTACTGGCAATAAGACTCTTGCCGGAAGCCGATGCGCCAGCGATACCGATAATGACGCACTGATGAGACTGATCAGTCATATATTTAGCGACCTGATTAACCTGGATGTTAGGAAGGGGGCGACGAAGCGCCAAACGCGGCAATTATAGGGATTTCATCCGCCTGATACCAGTCGAATAGCGTTGCCGCGCGCTCAGAGTTAATTGTTGACGAATAATTCCCGGTGGCAAATTACGTTGATCAGTTTTATACAAGGTAAAAAATGTTATACGCAGTTGCGCAAATTATCCGCCTTTACGTCACTTTATGAGCAATTCGCATATAAAATGTAAAACTTTTGTACTAGCATGAACACAGAAACGAATACTGACGACCTGGCCTTGCGGATAAAGCGGTAATGAGCAAACAATCACAGCATGTATTAATTGCCCTGCCCCACCCGCTGCTTCACCTGGTCAGTTTAGGTTTAGTCTCGTTTATCTTCACCCTTTTCTCACTTGAGCTTTCGCAGTTTGGCACCCAACTCGCCCCACTGTGGTTCCCGACGTCCATCATGATGGTGGCGTTTTATCGCCATGCCGGGCGCATGTGGCCGGGAATTGCGCTGAGCTGCTCGCTGGGAAATATCGCCGCATCCATCCTGCTTTTTTCCACCAGCTCGCTGAACATGACCTGGACGACCATCAATATTGTTGAAGCCGTGGTCGGGGCAGTGCTGCTACGTAAATTGCTGCCGTGGTATAACCCCTTGCAAAATCTGGCTGACTGGCTGCGTCTGGCACTCGGCAGCGCCATTATTCCGCCTCTGTTGGGGGGTGTTCTGGTTGTCCTGCTGACGCCCGGAGACGATCCTCTCAGGGCATTTTTGATATGGGTACTGTCAGAATCCATCGGCGCTCTGGCACTGGTGCCGCTGGGATTGTTATTTAAACCACACTATCTGCTGCGCCATCGCAACCCAAGGTTGCTTTTTGAGTCGCTGCTCACGTTAGCTATCACGCTGACGTTAAGCTGGCTTTCGATGCTGTATCTGCCGTGGCCTTTTACTTTCATTATTGTGCTGTTGATGTGGAGCGCCGTGCGCCTGCCACGAATGGAAGCCTTTTTGATCTTCCTTACCACAGTGATGATGGTATCGCTGATGATGGCCGCGGATCCCTCTCTGCTTGCTACGCCGCGTACGTACCTGATGAGTCATATGCCGTGGCTACCGTTTTTGCTGATCCTGCTGCCCGCCAACATCATGACCATGGTGATGTATGCCTTTCGTGCGGAACGCAAACACATTTCCGAAAGCGAAACCCGCTTTCGGAACGCGATGGAATATTCCGCTATCGGCATGGCATTAGTGGGCACCGAGGGACAATGGCTGCAATCCAACAAAGCGCTCTGCCAGTTTCTCGGTTACAGTCAGGAAGAACTGCGCGGACTCACCTTTCAGCAACTGACCTGGCCGGAGGATCTCAATAAAGATCTGCAACAGGTTGAAAAGCTGATCAGCGGTGAAATAAACACCTATTCAATGGAAAAACGCTACTACAACCGCAATGGCGATGTTGTCTGGGCGTTGCTTGCCGCCTCACTGGTGCGCCACACCGATGGTACGCCGCTCTATTTTATCGCTCAGATTGAAGACATTAACGAGCTAAAACGCACCGAACAGGTCAATCAACAACTGATGGAGCGCATCACGCTGGCCAACGAAGCGGGCGGGATTGGCATCTGGGAGTGGGAGCTGAAGCCGAATATTTTTAGTTGGGATAAGCGGATGTTCGAGCTGTATGAAATTCCTCCGCATATCAAACCGAACTGGCAGGTGTGGTACGAGTGCGTGCTGCCGGAAGATCGCCAGCACGCCGAAAAAGTGATTCGTGATTCGTTGCAATCACGCTCGCCCTTTAAACTGGAATTTCGCATTGCCGTGAAAGACGGTATTCGCCATATCCGCGCTCTCGCCAACCGGGTACTGAATAAAGAAGGTGAAGTCGAACGCCTGCTTGGTATCAATATGGATATGACGGAGGTTAAACAGCTTAACGAGGCATTGTTTCAGGAAAAAGAGCGCCTGCACATTACGCTGGACTCCATCGGCGAAGCCGTGGTCTGTATTGATATGGCAATGAAAATTACCTTTATGAATCCAGTGGCGGAGAAGATGAGCGGCTGGACGCAGGAAGAAGCGTTAGGTGTTCCGCTCCTGACGGTATTGCATATTACTTTTGGCGACAACGGACCATTAATGGAGAACATTTACAGTGCTGACACCTCACGTTCCGCGATTGAACAAGATGTGGTGTTGCACTGCCGAAGCGGCGGCAGTTACGACGTGCATTACAGTATTACGCCGTTAAGTACTCTGGACGGCAGCAATATAGGCTCGGTACTGGTGATTCAGGACGTCACCGAATCACGCAAAATGCTGCGCCAGCTGAGCTACAGCGCCTCCCATGATGCACTGACGCATCTCGCCAATCGCGCCAGTTTTGAGAAGCAACTGCGTATCCTGCTGCAAACGGTAAACAGTACGCACCAGCGACATGCCCTGGTGTTTATCGATCTTGATCGCTTTAAAGCGGTGAATGACAGCGCCGGGAATGCGGCGGGCGACGCTTTACTGCGCGAACTGGCGTCGTTGATGCTGAGTATGCTGCGCTCCAGCGACGTGCTGGCGCGGCTCGGTGGTGATGAATTTGGTCTGCTACTGCCAGACTGCAATGTTGAAAGCGCTCGTTTTATCGCTACACGCATTATCAGTGCTGTGAATGACTATCACTTTATATGGGAAGGACGTGTGCATCGGGTAGGTGCCAGTGCCGGGATTACCTTGATTGATGACAACAATCATCAGGCGGCTGAAGTGATGTCGCAGGCTGATATCGCCTGTTATGCCTCCAAAAATGGTGGACGGGGCCGGGTGACGATTTACGAACCGCAGCAAGTTGCCGCACATAGCGAACGGGCTGTGATGTCGCTTGATGAACAGTGGCGGATGATTAAAGAGAATCAGTTGATGATGATCGCCCACGGTGTCGCTTCGCCGCGGATCCCGCAAGCGCGTAATTTGTGGCTGATTTCACTTAAGCTCTGGAGTTGCGAAGGCGAGATTATTGATGAACAAACATTTCGTCGTAGCTTCAGCGATCCGGCACTTAGCCATGCTCTTGACCGACGGGTATTCCACGATTTTTTCCAGCAGGCCGCAAAAGCGGTTGCCAGTAAAGGCTTAAGCATCGCCCTCCCCCTTTCCGTTGCTGGTTTGAGTAGCGCCACGCTGGTGAATGAACTGCTTGAGCAGCTGGAAAATAGCCCTCTACCAGCACGGTTATTACATCTGATTATTCCGGCAGAAGCGATTTTCGATCACGCAGAAAGCGTGCAAAAACTGCGGCTGGCGGGATGTCGGATCGTATTCAGTCAGGTAGGCCGCGATCTGCAAATCTTCAACTCGCTGAAAGCAAATATGGCAGATTACCTGCTACTTGATGGTGAGTTATGCGCCAACGTGCAGGGTAATTTGATGGATGAGATGCTGATTACGATTATTCAGGGGCATGCTCAGCGACTCGGGATGAAAACCATCGCCGGGCCAGTCGTTTTACCCTTAGTGATGGATACGCTTTCGGGCATCGGCGTCGATCTGATTTATGGTGATGTGATTGCCGATGCCCAACCGCTGGATTTGCTGGTAAATAGCAGTTATTTCGCGATTAACTAAGGGAGCGTTTGCCCATTGCCTGATGCGACGCTAACGCGTCTTATCAGGCCTACAAATCGCTCATTCCCCAGGCCGGATAAGGCGCTCGCACCGCATCCGGCAACCAACGTCATGCTTCGTCTGGTTGCCAGCCTTCCGTATACCAGATATGCAACAGCGCATAAGAACGCCAGGGTTTCCAGCGCTCGGCATAACGGCGGATTTGTGCCGGTGTCATTCCCGGAAATCGCTGTTTAATCAGATAATCATCCGGCAGAAAAACATCTTTCGCCTGCCAGCCACGCAAAGCAAAATAATTTGCCGTCCAGCGCCCGATACCCGGAAAGGTTTGCAGCGTTTTCATCGCTTGTTCTACATCGCCCGGTATTGTCATTGGTAAGGTGCCCTCCAGCGCCGCATTTGCCAGATGAATCAGCGCCTCTGCCCGTTTCAACGGCATACCTAACGCTTTTAATGCCTGCGGGTCGGCTACTGCCAGCCGCTGAGGCGTGGGGAAGCAGACATAATCCGGAAAATCATCCAGCCGTTCGCCATAAAGCTGTGCCACTCTGGAGGTCAATTTTGCCGCCATCGCCACGCTCACCAGTTGGCCTAAAATCGCCCGCACGCCCTGCTCAAAAGCGTCAACACAACCAGGTAAACGCAATCCTGGCCGCGCCGCGCCTAACTTGCCCAACGCACCGTTAACAATCTGCAGGTTACATTGCAGATCAAACAGGCGGCTCATTTTCGCCAGACACTCAGCGGCAACAGGTTCTAAACCTGCACTTAAATTTATGTGCAGAGTATGGCGGGCTATATCCGGAATAGCAGTCACCACGCCGCGATATTCGCCCACCGTCAGACTACGGGCATAATAATCGTCCGCAACCGTTTCAACACCGCTCACCGCACGGGCGGCGAGAAATCCCAACATCCACGACCAGTCATACGGCGGCTGCCAGTTCAGGGTATACATCGCATCTCCTTTTTAATCCGCTTTCAGCATAAACGTTATTCAGACGTTACGCTTTGCTTTCATATTCCGGTTGTCGCGACGGCAACATTTCGCTAAAGTCACGCCCCTTCTTCACCGGCATGGGGATTATTTCGTGTTTATTGGTTTTGATTACGGTACAGCAAACTGTTCAGTGGCGGTCATGCGCGACGGTAAACCGCATTTGCTAAAAATGGAAAACGACAGCACGCTGCTGCCTTCAATGCTTTGCGCGCCAACGCGTGAAGCGGTAAGCGAATGGCTGTACCGCCATCATGATGTTCCGGCAGACGACGATGAAACACAGGCGCTGTTGCGTCGGGCGATTCGTTATAACCGCGAAGAAGATATCGATGTCACGGCGAAAAGCGTGCAGTTCGGTCTTTCTTCACTGGCACAATACATTGATGATCCGGAAGAAGTGTGGTTTGTGAAATCACCAAAATCGTTCCTCGGTGCCAGCGGCTTAAAACCGCAGCAGGTAGCGCTGTTTGAGGATCTGGTCTGCGCAATGATGTTGCACATTCGCCAACAGGCGCAGGCGCAGCTGCCGGAGGCAATTACTCAGGCGGTGATTGGTCGCCCGATCAACTTCCAGGGGCTGGGCGGTGATGAAGCAAACACCCAGGCGCAAGGGATTCTGGAACGCGCGGCGAAGCGTGCCGGGTTTAAGGATGTGGTATTCCAGTACGAGCCGGTCGCGGCTGGGCTGGATTACGAAGCCACCTTGCAGGAAGAAAAACGAGTGCTGGTAGTGGATATCGGCGGTGGTACGACTGACTGTTCATTGCTGCTGATGGGGCCGCAATGGCGTTCGCGCCTCGATCGTGAAGCCAGCCTCCTGGGTCATAGTGGTTGCCGTATTGGTGGTAACGATCTGGATATCGCACTGGCGTTTAAGAACCTGATGCCGTTACTGGGCATGGGGGGCGAAACCGAAAAAGGCATCGCCCTGCCGATTCTGCCGTGGTGGAATGCGGTTGCCATCAACGACGTACCTGCGCAAAGTGATTTCTACAGTAGTGCCAACGGTCGTCTGCTTAACGATCTGGTACGCGATGCCCGCGAACCGGAAAAAGTGGCCCTGTTACAGAAAGTCTGGCGTCAGCGTTTAAGCTATCGCCTGGTACGTAGCGCAGAAGAGAGCAAAATTGCGCTTTCAAGCGTAGCGGAAACCCGCGCCTCACTGCCGTTTATCAGCGATGAACTGGCTACGCTGATTAGCCAGCAAGGGCTGGAAAGCGCCCTCAACCAGCCACTGGCGCGGATTCTGGAACAGGTGCAACTGGCGCTGGATAACGCCCAGGAAAAACCGGATGTTATCTATCTGACCGGCGGTAGCGCCCGTTCACCGCTGATTAAAAAAGCGCTGACAGAACAGTTGCCGGGCATTCCGATTGCAGGTGGCGATGACTTTGGCTCCGTCACCGCCGGGCTGGCACGCTGGGCGGAAGTGGTGTTTCGTTAATTGAAAACTGGCTCAGCAACGGCTTAAATCAGCCTGCGCCTGAGCCAGTTTTTCTGCCGCCTGACGTAACGGTTCCATCAACGGCATGGTCCGTGCTGGAGCTTGAAGGCGGAATCGCTGCAACTCTGTCGCACCGACAGTCAGCGCCGATTCCAGCCGATGTCGTTTGGCGGCCATTTTTGCCATTACCGCTTGTCTGTCTGCAGGCGTTACCGCTTCGTTCGGCCTGAAAACAAAACGGCGTTCGCAACTCGCTTTCCAGTCGATAACCGCCTGGGTCAGATGATCACCAAAACCCCTAACTTGCTTAACGCTCCGTCGGGTAACGTCCGCTGCTGTTTCAATACCAAAGGACCGTAACGCCGCTTTACGCGCAGGGCCAACGCCGGGAATAGAGGCAACATCAATAAAAAATCCCTCCAGAAACTTCTGCTTCTGCCGTTCCCTTGCGGTGTCGTGAAGTGCTGCCAGATCGCGCTTTTCTTCTTCCGGTAACCCAAGAATTTCGTCCTTCATTTTTTCGAGCATCGCCCGTTTGGCGATAAAACCTTCCAGCCCGCCCAACTGTTGGATCTGGCTGACTAAATGGTCATAGTCCATTTTCGCACGATTAAATGCCTCACGGCGTTGCTGTATTTCTGCTTTGTACGCTTTACTTGTCAGGCTGCCAATAATCCAGATAGCCGCCAGCACAGGAATCAAAATAATATAACGCGGTTCTGCCTGAAGGCCGCAAAGCAACAGCGATAACGCTGACAGTGCGATCTCAATCAGAATGATGTATTCGCGCCGTAACAGGCCTGAAGGAAGCAGCCTGCCAGCAGCCTGGAAATGATCGGGTAATGGCAGTTGCAATGCTGGCGGTGCTACTGATGCCATCACCATCGCCCAGACTCTCGCCAGCACAAAATCACCGCCGGTGGTAATGACCTCTTCGCCGAGATCAATAAAATAGATAACGCCTTGATTATCCAGCGCACACCACGGGCAGTCAGCCAAATGAGCGGGGTAAACATGCATTGCCGAAACGGTACATTTCTTTAACTGTTGGCGTAGTAAATCAAGTGCCGCTACCCACGCTTTTGCCGTCGGACGCCCGGTTGCCACGCCACTTTCCGTGAATGCCTGCTGAAACATGGCTTCAACATCGCCCGGTAACATCGACAGCGGAATCGATCGTGGCGGCGGTTTTAAACCACGTCGCTGATTATCTGACGCGTAGGCATAACGGAAATGGGCAATATCCGTCTCCAGCGCATTACCCGCATCAGAGATAAGCGGTACACCGGAATAAGGATGCCGCCCACCAAACAAGACGTGAAATATCAGCAACGCAAGGCCAAAATTATCGTGATTTTCTGTGCGTTCAAAGCCGACAAATGATGGCATGGTTTGCAGCTCTGGCGGCGTAAAATGCGACACGCCGACTTCGCATAAATGCAGCGTGCCATTGGCATTAATCTGAAAGGAGTCGCTATCAATCATCACCACTTTGCTGTCGCGACCTACCATAAAGCTGTTCTGGTTTACGTCACCCACGACGTGCCCGTGCTCGTGAACCGTAGCAAACGATGAAGCAATATTGCGCGCAACATAGAGTAGAAAATCCCACGCACAATGAGGGTAACTCTGGCGACGATGTGCCGGGCTATAGATCATATGAATCGGTTCTTTACCAGAAACTTTTGGCATCATAAAACCGATAACTTTTCCGCCTCGTCCACCGTGAAGCGTTGCCTGCGGCCAGGCGACATAATTCAACAACTGCGCGTCAGCTGTCGCAGCCATAAAGGCAAGTTTGTCCTGTTTTAAGGCGGGAGGCGGCGTGTGATAAATCTTGGCGACGCTCTCGACAAACTCCTCGATATCATAAACCGCACCTTCGCCGCCTTTGCCCAGTTCACGGCCTGGCGTAACGCACTCACCAGTAGCAGTATATAAAGTGGGTTTCATGGTAACCACAGCGCCAGTGCCAACGTTTTATCATCATCCGTACGCTCGTTTACCGCCGGGCTGGACAAAAACTGCTTTAACAATTCAGGTAATAAATCGAGTTGTTCCTGCGTTGCTGACGCCAGTCCATTGAAAAACGGGGTAAAGAAAGGCATATGCGGAGAATTATCCAGCATATTTAACACCAGTCGCTGAATACCATCCGTAAATGCTGCAACTTTGTGCGCACGCTCAGTGCTGGTGAAAGTATCCAGTCTGGAAACGGCATCTTCATCAGTAATGAAGTGCGTCATATTGGCATATTCCCCCACCATCGGCGTGAGCGGCAGTTGCAAACCGTGACCCAAATCTACCACCACGCCGCCATCGCCAATCTGCATAATCAAGGTGCCATTAGCTGATGAAATCAATCCCAAAAACGTGCAGGCAAAATCGCGAACCGCTAATTCTTTGGCTTCCGCCTCGGCAAAAAGTCGCTGACGAATGGTCAGCACAATGTCCGTTGCGAGGACATCATTAAGCCCCAATTCCCCGCCCTGCACTTTTTGCGACATATAAGCCATCGCTTCATTGACGGCGAGCATCGCACCTTCGCCTCCCTGCGAGGCGCTACCTGCGCCATCAGCGACAAATACCGACAATAATGGCTGCTGGTCATTTAGCCAGGCAACCTGCATCTGGCAGGCATCCTGGCAAGGCAAATCAGCGCTAATATGCGACGTTCCAACGGCTGATGCATAGACCAGTCGCCAGCTCACACTGACGTCCAGCCTTTTGGCGCTTCCAGCACAACTTCCGTTCCCGGCGTGGAGCGGGAAACCGAACGCAGCGAACTGGATAACCAGCTAAACAGTTCACGGAATTGTAATCCCTGCAGAGACAAAGGCTGACGGACGCTGATTTGGGCCAGCGTCTTCATATCCGCCCCCTGAACACCGATGGTAAAGAAGGCAAACTTCTTATCTTCTTCCCCCTGAAACACTTTGTTGGCGGCAGCCTGCCACTCATCGGTTGGTGCGCCATCGGTGATCAGGAAAATCCACGGACGATAATAGGAAATACCATTGGCACGATATTCACGTTTCCGCTCCTCAACCATATCCAGGGCTTTGGTAATGGCAGCGCCCATTGGTGTATCGCCCTGGGCAAACAGGATGGGCGGGAAAAAATTAGCGGCGCTGGTAAAGGGTTGTTCCACATGCACCGGGCCGAACGTCACAATGCCGAGTTCCACTCTTTTTAAGGCCAGCGAATCGGCAAGCAGCTCATCGCGAAAGGTAACCAATCCGGCGTTAAGTTCATTAATGGGTCTACCGTTCATAGAACCAGAAACATCCAGCAGCAAAATGCAGGGGCAACGTGGTTCTGGGTTACTGGCAAAATCGCTGGTGGCAAACGTGATTTGTTCGCTCATAAGAAATCCTTTCTTAGAGAATTATTGAGGTCCGGTATCATACCGATTGCAATAATGAAATAAGAGCAAACGAAGAAACTTTCAGAATTAGGCCCGGCGGCGCAGAAAATTTTGCTATTCGCCTCGCAAGAACGGAGAGCCGTCGATTGACACTAAGGGCGGAGTGACATAATTTCAGGAGTGAGGGTTAGGGAGAGGTTTCCCCCCTCCCCCTGGTGTTCTTAGTAAGCCTGGAAGCTAATCACTAAGAGTATCACCAGTATGATGACGTGCTTCATCATAACCCTTTCCTTATTAAAAGCCCTCTTCTCCGGGCTGTCTCTTGATCAGATCTCCTGATCAAGAGACTTCATCACCAGGTAACCC